>OATB01000156.1_pt1 | contig 70957 bp, 39 predicted proteins | sample 1494941 | NCBI WGS metagenome assembly OATB01 (sample SAMEA2579931, study PRJEB22360) | human gut metagenome | reverse complement strand
ATGGTAGTGTAAAGAAATTTGTGTCTTTGGTAAAAGACGGCTCCTTTTTGGTAAGAATGAAAGATATGACAATTCTTATCGAAAAGGAGTATTTTTATGCCAGCAACAAAGGAACAAATTCGACAGATTATCTCAGAAAACAACATCAGTAGTGTTTCCGATGTCTACACTCTCCTAAAGGACAGTTTCAAGGATATCCTCCAGGAGCTTATGGAAGCAGAACTGGATGCCACTCTTGGATATGAAAAGAATAAAAAGGGAGAACTGGACACGGATAACAAAAGGAATGGCCACTCCCAAAAGACACTTAAGAGCCAGTATGGGGAATTGCAGGTTGACATCCCCAGGGACCGGAATGGGGAATTTGAGCCAAAACTCATCCCAAAGTACCAGCGTGATATCTCCGGCATCGAAGAAAAGGTGGTATCTCTTTATTCACGGGGAATGAGCACAAGGGATATCCATGACCAGATCCAGGACCTCTATGGCATTGAAATGTCAGCAGAGATGGTAAGCAAGATCACCGACAAGATACTCCCCGAGATCAAGGAATGGCAATCACGTCCGTTAAACCCAATATACCCTTTTGTTTTCATGGATTGTATCCATTACAAAGTACGGGAAGACGGGCGGGTCCTGAGCCGTGCAGCATATATCGTGCTTGGGGTGACTGTGGAAGGGTATAAAGACATCCTGAGTATCACTGTCGGGGCAAATGAGACCAGTAAGTTCTGGCTTGGAATGCTCAATGACCTAAAGAACCGCGGGGTGAAAGATGTGCTGTTCTTCTGTGTGGACGGGCTCCCGGGCTTTAAGGAAGCGATACAGGCTGTTTACCCGCAGGCTGAGATCCAACGGTGTGTGATCCATATGCTGCGTAACTCCTTCAAATATGTCAATTACAATGACTTAAAGAAATTTTCCTCTGACTTTAAGGCCGTTTACAATGCCCCCAATGAGACCGCCGGACTGTCAGAACTGGAAAACCTAAAAGAAAAGTGGGGCAAGAAGTATCCCTATGCAATCAGCAACTGGGAAAACAACTGGGAGGATGTCAGCTCTTTCTTTCAGTTTTCCGGGGATATCCGCCGCATAATGTACACAACAAATATTATAGAAGGCCTGAACCGACAGTACCGGAAGGTGACCAAGACTAAAAGCGTATTTCCAAGCGACGTGTCGCTGGAAAAAATGCTGTATCTTGCAAGTGGGAACGTGATAAAGAAATGGACTCAGAGATACCGGAACTGGGACCAGGTGCTGAACCAGCTGATCGTGCTTTATGACGAAAGGCTTACCCAGTATCTTTAAAATAAAGAGAGCCGGAACGTCAGCTTTTTCCAGATCTGACGGTTCCGGCCTTATCCCTTCGGCATTAGTAGTATTACCCAAAATTCCCATCCTTATTCCAGAGGCCGGGTGTGGGCAGCGCCCACGTTTTTTGTAATTCCTGCTAATGCCTTAATTGTAATGCAAAAAAACAAAAAAAGAAGTATAAACAAAACAAATTTGGCAATACTATAATTAGAAAAGAAATTCGGCACCATAACAAAACAGTTATCGACAAGAATTTTCTACATATCTGGTTCTTATCAGGAAAAATCATTTTTCATAGACACAGAAATTTTTACGCCCTCTGGCGGATACTTTTGTTGAAAGAGTATTAGTGGACGAGAATCATAATATTGAAATTATTTTTAAATTTCAAGATGAAATTGATAGACTTAAATCAAGAAAAGTAAGTTAAATATTATAATATTTTCTAAAACTAAAAGGACAAATCTTATTGTGAATATTTAGGCAATGAAGTCTACTTGATTTCATTGCCTTTTTCTATGCTTAAAATTAAATAAAAAATGAAATAGTAATAATATAAGGAATCTGATTAATGTAATGCTGACATTCTGGAAAAAAGTTACATCATATATAGAAAATGTGACATATATCGACGAATGGCAATTTTAATATGATAGAATAAATTCTGAGGATACAAAAAGTATTATTTATGAAGGGGAGCTATTTAATGATTAGTATTGCATTATACGATGATGGTACAGAAGTCATCTCCAGAATAGAGAATATTATATTGGATTTCTTTAAAAATGATTCGCTTAAAATAAATATAATGAGATATGAGAATGCCAACAATCTACTTTACGATATCATGGATGGGTATAGGTATGATCTGTTTTTGCTTGAGGTCATGTTGCCTGATATGAGCGGAGAAGAACTAATTAAAAAAATTAGAAAAGTTATTCCATCAGCTTACTTTGTATATATTACATCACAACTTAAGTATGCAATAGAAGGATATAAGCTAAACCTTTTTAGATTTATACCTAAAGAAAATATGTGTAAAAGCCTTGTCGAATTACTTGAAGATTTAAAAATGGAGATTGAAGAAAAGTGTAAAAAAAATTACATAATTGCCACATTAACTAAATTTGAAAAAATACCTTTTGATTCGATTTATTATATTTATAAAGAGAAGAAGTATACAATTTTTGTTACATCATTTGGCAAAAGTAGAGAGCGGAAGGGCATTAATACTGTATATGATCTACTGGATAAAAACGAGTTTTTTTGGATTAATAGGGGATATATTATAAATGCATCTTGTGTCACAAAATTGGTATCTAATAGCATTTATTTAGAGGATGGTTCGATACTTACAGTGAGCCGAGGATATAGTAATAAAATACGGGAACAACTGAAGAAATTTTGGATAAAACATGAATGGAGGGAAAAAAGTTATGCAGAAAGTTTTTGAAAAGTGTGGCTCATGCGGATATGTTCATGACGCAAAGAAATTAAAAAATAATTTGTTTATATGTAGCAATTGTGGCTTTTATAATAAAATGCCTTATAAGGATAGAATTAATCTAATAATAGATCAGGATTCGTTTCAGGAAATAAACGAAAATCTATCTTTTAACGACCCGATACAATTTCCTGGCTATGCTGAAAAATATAACCAGGCTGTGTTAAATACGGAGCTGAATGAAGCTGTAGTTACTGGCTTTGCTAAACTGAAAGGCAATGATATTATGATTGGAGTTATGGATTCTAGATTTATGATGGGGAGCATGGGAGTTATAGTAGGATATAAAATATCAAGTTTGTTTGAAGTGGCCTTAAGAAAAAAAATGCCTGTTATTATTTTTTCTGCTTCAGGAGGTGCTAGAATGCAAGAAGGTCTTTTTGCATTAATGCAGATGGCTCGTACTGCTTCGGCTGTACAAGAATTTAACGAGGCAGGTGGTTACTATATAAGCGTATTGACGAATCCTACAACCGGAGGGGTAAGTGCAAGTTTTGCCTTTTTAGGGGATACAATTATTGCGGAACCGAAGGCACTAATTGGGTTTGCTGGACAACGGGTTATTCGTCAAACGATAAGAGAAGAATTGCCTGATGGGTTTCAAACAGCGGAATATCTATTGGAGCACGGTTTTATTGATACTATTGTATGTCGGGAAGATTTACGGGACAAGTTGGCTTGGCTTGTTGAATTTCATAAATTTAGAAGCAATCAAAACATATAAATCGTAGATGTTAATCATGGAGGAAATTGTGAAAAAATTAATAGAAAATGATAATTTAATATGGAAGAATATTCTATCAATTCGAAGCGATAAAAGATTCAAAAGCTTGGATATAGTTAAAAATATTTTTTCTGATTTTTTTGAATTACATGGTGATCGTAATTTTGGTGATGACAAATCAATAGTTGGTGGAATTACTTATTTGGAGAATATACCGCTAACTTTAATATGTCAGTATAAAGGTAAAAATTCAGTAGATAGCAAGGAAAGACAGTATGGAATGCCATTGCCCGAAGGATACAGAAAAGCATTACGATTAATGAAACAGGCTCAAAAGTTTAATCGTCCTATTATTTGTTTTATTGATACGCCAGGAGCTTATCCTGGGATAAATGCAGAAGAAAGAGGACAGGCAGAGGCAATTGCAAGAAATTTGAAGGTAATGTCCTCATTGACGGTGCCAATTATATCTTTGATAGTAAGTGAAGGGGGGAGTGGTGGAGCTTTAGCACTAGGTGTAGCTAATAAGGTCTATATGATGGAAAGAGCAATATATTCAGTAGTGTCCCCAGAAGGATGTGCAAGTATACTTTGGAAGGATCCTCTAAAAGCGAATTTGGCATCAGAATATTTGAAGATAACGTCAAGCGAAATATTTAAAGCAGGAATTGCAGATGGGGTTATCAGTGAAAAAGGAACGTTTAAAGAAATATGTAAAAGGATATCTGGAGTATTATATGAAGATTTAAAACGAATGCAGAAAATGCCACCAGAGAAGATAAAAGAGGAAAGAAAACTGAAATTTAGAAATATAGGAATGTAAGATATTGCAGGAGGGGATGTAAGGAGCAGCTGATATGTAGATAATATATTAAAATGTGGAGGATATAGTCATGGATGATAGATGTTTTGAAAAAATTATAAAAATATGTGAGGAATCATTACTTAATAACTTTAGTTACCATAATGAAAATGTTGAAATTTCTTTCTGCAAAGATGGTAGATTACCAGTGGAAATTCAACTAAAAAATGGATGCAATGACGGCAACAATATATTGCCAGAAAAAAAGGTGTCTGTGGATATTGATGTTGAGCAAAAGGAGAATATAGATAAAATTATAGAGAATAAAGAAATAATTATAAAGTCTTGCTTTGTTGGGTTATTTTCTTTATCAGAAAAAATAGTGAAAGGGGAAAATAAAAAAGTAAAAAAAGGAGAGGTATTAGGAATGATAGAAGCAATGAAGATATATAATGAAGTCATTTCTCCTGTTGATGGAGAGATAGAAAAGATACTTATTGATGATGGAAGCTTAGTCGAATGTGAACAGGAATTAATACTAATTAAGGTGGAATGATATGGGACGATTTAAAAAGATATTGGTTGCAAATCGAGGAGAAATAGCTTTACGTATTATTAAATCTTTAAAAGAAATGGGGATAACAACAGTTGCAATATATTCAAATGCTGACAAAGAATTACCATATGTAGGACTGGCAGATATAAAAGTTTGCTTGGGAGACGATCGAGATTCCTATCTTAATGCGTACAAAATACTAGCTGCAGCATCTGTTCATAAAGTTGATGCTATTCATCCTGGGATTGGTTTTATGGCAGAGTCGAGTGAGTTTGCTGAATTGTGCAAAAAATGTAATATTACATTTATAGGTCCGGACTCGGAATTGATTGATGCCATAGGAAATAAAAGTAAAGCAAAGCAACTGGCTAAAGAATGCTTTATTCCTACAATAGAAGGTACTACAACGCCAGTTAAAAATGTTGAGGAGTGTAAAGCTTTCGGAAATGAAGTGGGATACCCTATTTTATTAAAAGCTACTCATGGAGGCGGTGGAAAGGGGATTAGAATTGTAAAACGATTCGAAGATTTGAATGATAATTTTGAACTATGCATGAAAGAGGCAAAAGCGGCCTTTAATAACGGAGAATTGTTGGCTGAAAAGGCTATACAAGGATTCAAACATTTTGAAGTCCAGATATTAGGAGATTCATATGGAAATATCGTTCACTTGGGAGATAGAGAATGTACAATACAACGCGCTAATCAGAAAGTTATTGAAGAAGCAAGATGTCAAAATATTAGTGAGGATTTGCGACTGAAAATATATGAAGATGCGTTGAAGATTGCAAAGTATATACATTATATTGGACCAGGTACAGTTGAATTCTTGGTTCAGAATGATGAAAAATATTACTTTATGGAAATTAATACGCGGTTGCAAGTAGAGCATACAATTACAGAATTAATAACAGGAATTGATATTGTGAAAGAGCAAATAAGAATTTTTGAGGGAGAGGAGTTGAGTTTCAATCAAAGTGATATTACCTTTTCAGGCTATGCATTACAATGTAGAATTCTTGCAGAAGATACATTAAAAGGAGGTATTCCTTCTTTGGGGAAAATAACAAAGTGGAATATGCCAGGAGGATTAGGAGTAAGAGTAGACAGTGGATACGGCTGTGAAAATACAATTACCCCATTTTTTGATTCTTTGATTGCCAAGTTATCATGTCATGCTGCAAGTAAAGCAGAGGCAGTTAAGAAAATGAGAGTATGCCTTGAGGAAACTGAGATTTGTGGTATTAAAACAAATTTGGGATTTCTTAAATATATATTGTCACAAAAAGAATTTCTAGCGGGTAATTATGAAGAAGATTTTATGAACAATGTGATTTTGGCATATAAGGAAGAAAACAGGTATTAATCTATGTTTCGGCTAGTTAATATTTGAATTGAACAGTATTTATTTGGCTTCAATATTTAATTGAAGTGATGGCGAAGCTATGCACAAAATAATGTGGAGGTGAAGTTAGGATTAATACTGACTTAGAAAGATACTCGTTAAATTACTGGGGCAAATGTAATGGAGATGTTGATGGTTATAGTTTTTTGCTTAATATAACAAAAATGACTAACTCTTACATAAATGTGTTAGTACACTATTTAACAGATAATGAAAGCGAATATGTTTATACCGTAAAAAGTACAAAGAGGCGAAATAGTTATATATTTGGTAGATATTCTATGAAAGTAGCCTGCTCCCTTTTTTGTAATGAGAAGTTGCTTACGAATATTGAAATTTCTAATGGTGTATTTGGATATCCAATAATTAATGTTAACGGACAAAGTAATATTTCGGGGAGCATATCACATTGCGATACTTATGCAGCCGCACTTGTTTATCCTGAAAATATAATTATGGGTATAGATATTGAAAATATTAATAGAGTTATAAAAAACACTGTAATACGTAGTTCTAACAAGCATGAATTAAGTGCTATTTATGAATTAGAATGTGTGGATGAAGTCAAATATCATATTATTTGGACTGCCAGAGAGTCGTTATCGAAATGTTTGAGAACAGGTTTTACTATAGCGCCGGAGGTTTTAGAAATAGAATCGATTGTATTAAAAAGTGGATATTTTGAAGTGGCGTATAAAAATTTTCCTCATTTTAAAGCTAATTCATATTTAATAAATGATACTGTTTGTACAATAACATATCCGAAGAAATTAGATATATCTTTAAACCTAGAATCCCATAGGTAAAGCATAATAGAAAGAAGGTTATAGTATGATAACATATGTATTTCCTGGGCAAGGAGCACAATACAAAGGAATGGGTGAAAAATTATTTGAAAAATTTCCTGATTTAGTGACTAAAGCAGATGATATACTTGGATATTCTATTCGCAGATTGTGTCTAGAGGATCCCAACTCACAGCTAGGGACGACAGAGTATACTCAGACTGCTATATATATAGTAAATGCGTTATCGTATCTTGATAAAGTACATTCAACGGGTATTAAACCTGACTATGTTACGGGGCATAGTTTAGGTGAATATAATGCGTTATTTGCAGCAGGAGCTGTTGACTTTGAGACAGGTCTAAAACTTGTAAAAAAACGGGGCGAGCTAATGGGAAAGGCTACTGGTGGAGGTATGGCAGCAGTAATTGGTCTTAATTCTATCCAGATTAAAGATATGTTAGTAAAGAGTGGTTTGCATACAATAGATATAGCAAATTATAATAGCCCGACACAAATTGTAATCTCGGGACCAAAGGATGATATTATTAACGCAAAAAAAATATTTGAGCATAATGCTGCTGTAAAATATTACGCACTCTTGAATGTCGGGGGTGCTTTTCATTCGAGATATATGAAAGAAGCAGCTATCCAGTTTGCAGAGTATTTAGAGGATATTAAGTTTAAATGCATGGAAATCCCTGTCATATCAAATGTCTATGCAAGACCATATAAACGTGAGGAAATTAAAGATACGTTAGTTAAACAAATTTACAATTCTGTTCAATGGACGGACAGTATACGTTATCTATTAGGAAGAGGAGAAATGGATTTTGAAGAGGTAGGAATTGGTAGAACACTTACAGGGCTTATACAGCATATTGTTTCCGAGGCAGAGCCTCTTATTGTTGAAGAAGATAAGTTTACTGCAGAGCATGCATTAGATACTGAATTTACTAAAGATAATTTAGGTAGTTACGAATTTAAAAATAGATATGGTATCAAGTACGCATATATTGCAGGAGCTATGTACAGAGGGGTCGCGTCTAAGGAACTTGTAGTAAATATGGGAAAAGCCGGTATGATGGGATTTTTAGGAACAGGTGGACTGAGTGTGGAAGAGATTGAAGAGAATATTGCTTATATAAAAAATGAATTAAGCGATGAACAGCCGTATGGGTTAAACTTTTTGTATAATCCTAATAACCCGGAAAGAGAAGAAGCAACAGTTGATCTGTATTTAAAACATGGTGTTCATGTTATAGAGGCGTCTGCTTTTATGGGAATTACTCCATCCTTGGTTAGATTTAGAGCGATGGGATTAAAAAAGCAAAATAGTGGAGATGTGGTGGCTGAAAATAAAATTATAGCAAAATTATCAAGACCAGAAGTTGCTGAAGCTTTTATGAGTCCGGCACCTCAAAGAATAGTCTCAAAGTTATTAGAGGAAAAGAAAATAGATATATATCAGGCAGAAATGTTGAAAAATATACCTATGGCAGATGATATTTGTGTCGAGGCAGATTCAGGTGGACATACTGATTGTGGTGTGGCATATACATTAATGCCGGCAATATTAAAGCTACAAAGTAATTTGTCAAAGAAGAATAAATTTGTCAATAAAATTCATATTGGTGCAGCGGGAGGGATAGGAACACCTGAAGCTGCGTCGGCTGCTTTTGTACTGGGAGCAGATTTCATTATGACAGGTTCGATAAATCAGTGTACGGTTGAAGCAGGTACCAGTCATGTGGTAAAAGACCTGTTACAACAAATGAATGTACAGGATACAGAGTATGCTCCGGCTGGCGATATGTTTGAATTTGGAGCTAAGGTTCAAGTACTCAAAAAAGGATTATTCTTTCCGGCTCGTGCAAACAAATTATATGATCTTTATAAACAGTATAATTCTATAGATGAGATTGATGATAGAACTAAAACGCAACTTCAAGAAAAATATTTCAAACGTAGCTTTGAAGATATATTTGATGAAATAAAAGAATTCCATTCTTCAAGTGAAATAGAAAAAGCAGAATCAAATCCTAAACACAAAATGGCACTTATTTTTAAGTGGTATTTTCATTACAGTACGGTAAGCGCTTTAAAAGGGGATATGAAATCAAAAGTAGACTTTCAAATACATTGTGGCCCTGCATTGGGAGCTTTTAATCAATGGGTAAAGGGAACAAAATATGAAGAGTGGATTAATCGGCATGTGGACGAAATTGCAATATTGCTACTAGAAGGCACGGCTACTTATTTAAATAACAGAATAGTAGAAATGGTAGAATAAAATTGTTTATAATAATAACAGTGAGGTAAATAAAATGAATAAAGATAAAATTTTTGAAATGATTAAAATAACTGTAAATGATATTTTGCCAGATGTTGATTTGGAGCAAATAACAATGGATGATAGCCTTAAGGACATTGGTGCTAATTCTGTTGACCGTATGGATATCATTATTGATGTAATGGAAAAGTTAGATCTGAAAATTCCATTTATGGAATTTGGAGAATTGAAAAATATACGTGAAATTGTAAATCTTTTGGCCCAGAAGAAGGGGATTGATTAGTCTATATGAGAAAAAATTCAATTAAAACTTATATTACCGGAATGGGGGCTATAACATCAGCTTGTAATTCTACTGTAGAATTTGAGAATGCATTAAAATATGGAAAAAGCAAAATTTCATATTCAAATTCGAAGAATATAAACAACTCGAAGGTTATATGTGGAGAAATTATGAAGGCCAAGATTGATAACTTAATATCGTCATATCGGGATATGATTGATGTATCAAGTTATGGGATCATAAAGCGGTTGTTGCATCGTACTCCATTACAACTTTTCGTAGAAGTGGTAACTGTTTTAGAAGCTTTTATAAAAGCAAATTTATATCAGATTCCTGTATCAGGTGAAAGGGTGAGTATCATAATCACTGGTAATAATTTGACAGATTTGCTGCAACAATCATTTTATGATAAAGCAAAAGTGAATCCGGAATATCTCCCTCCAAGTTTGGCCCTACAATTTATGGATACATATCATGTTGGAGTGATTAGCGAAGTATTTGGTATTCATGGAGAGGGCTTTACTGTTGGTGGCGCTTCTGCGAGTGGAAATGTAGGGATAATTAAGGGCAAGCAATTAATTGACTTGGGGATAGCAGATGTATGTATAGTTATTGGTGCAATGGCTGATCTTACAGATATGGAATTACAAGCTTTTTACAATATCGGTGCATTGGGTGGAAAATATTATAAATTTTCACCAGAACAGGCGTGTAGACCATTTGATATTAGACATGAAGGCTTTATTTATGGACAAGGGTGTGGGTGTCTTGTTTTAGAAAATGAAATGTCAGTAAAAAAAAGAAATATTGTACCTTTGGCGGAATTAAGAGGTGGAGTCATGCAGCTGGACGGAAATCATTCGAGTAATCCAAATGTTGAGAGAGAGATTCAAACAATGCAGAGAGCTATGATGGAAACAAGTGTGGAACCACAAGAAATAAACTACATTAATGCACATGGTACCTCCTCTCCATTGGGGGATGAGACTGAATTACAAGCAATTGAAGCTGTGTTTGAAGAAAATATTAAAAATATATGGGTTAATTCAACTAAAGGGATAATAGGACATTGTTTGTATTCGGCTGGCGTTCTGGAAGCTATCGCATCTGTTATTCAAATGAGAGCGGGATTTGTACACCCGAATATAAATCTAGATAATCCGATTAATGAAAGTTTAAAGCTAGTGGGGAAATCAATGGTACCCGCAAATATTAAAATGGCTTTAAGCAATTCTTTTGGATTTGGCGGGATTAATACAAGTATTCTAATAAATAAAATATAAACTAATTAAAGGCGAGTATTATATACTTAGCCTTTTCTTTAGTTCTTGGAATAATAAGCTTGTTAACTATATTCTGACATAAGATACAAGGAGATATGATGGAAGATAATAAAAAATTATTAAATGACATAGCGATTGTTGGAATGGCTTGCAGATTTCCTAATGCAAATAATTACAAAGAATTTTGGAACAACCTTGTAAACGGGTTGGATTGTGTTTCAGAAATAGATAATAAAAGATGGGATTCCTCTCGTTTCTATTCAGCAAAGCAAGAAGATGGAAAGAGCATAAGTAAATGGTGTGGTCTTGTGGAAAAGATGGAATATTTTGATAACCAATTTTTTAGAATATCTCCGAGAGAAGCATTGGTAATGGATCCTCATCAGAGGAATCTTTTAGAAGTTTCGTGGCAGTGTATAGAGGATTCTGGAATTGGTTTAAAACAACTGCAGAATAACATTACAGACGTTTATACGAACGTTTCACATAATGATTATGGTCATAGAGTTTATGCAAAGCCAAAAGAAATTGACGGGTATTCAAATTTAGGAAACGTAGCAAGTATTTCTGCGAATCGAATATCATATTGTTTTGGATTAAGGGGTATAAGCATGGCAATTGACGCAGCATGCGCCTCTTCATTAGTTGCTATCAACGAAGGATGTAGAGCATTGTACATGGGTGACTGTAATTATGCTCTAATCGGTAGTGCTAATTTTGTTTTACATCAGAGCAGATTTATATCTTATTCAAAGGCTAGGATGTTGAGTTCTGATGGAAGGTGTAAAACATTCGATATGACTGCAAATGGCTTTGTACCAGGAGAAGGAGTTGGGGTGCTGCTACTTCAGCGATTGGAAGATGCAGTAAAAGAAAATAATCATGTTTATGCTGTGATTAAGGCATCTGTAGTTAGTCAGATTGGAGGAAAAGACTCAATTACTGCTCCCAAAATGCAAGAACAAAAAAAATTGATTTTATCTGCATATTCTAGATGTGATTTTACACCAGAAACCGTTGGATATATTGAAGCTCATGGAACGGGTACCGCTTTGGGGGATCCTATAGAAATAGAAGCACTAAAACAGGCATTTTCTGAGTACACAAATAAAAAACAATTTTGCAAAATTGGTTCAGTAAAAACAAATATTGGGCATCTTGAGGGAACCGCCGGAATGGCAGGAGTGATAAAGGCGGTTTTGATGATGAATGCACATAAAATACCGAAAAGCTTAAACTTAAAGGATTTAAATCCAATTATAGATTTTGCAAATTCTCCATTTGAAGTAGCTACAGCATGCACGGATTGGAACCCGATTAACAAATCGCTTTTACTAAGAGCAGGAGTGAGTGCGTATGGCTTTGGAGGAGCAGGAGGACATATCTTATTAGAAGAGTATTTAGGGAATAAATCTTCTCCTAAATGTGAGACAATGAATAATATATTTACATTATCTGCAAAGACGGAGATAAGCTTAGATAAAACAATACAGAAATGGAGGGAGTTTACTAAGACATCCGATTTTAGCATTCTTAGTTTACAAGACATTTGTGCTACCAGTACATGGAGTCGTTCTGACTTTAGGTTCCGGATAGGATTTAATGTCAAAGAAAAAAAAGATTTAGTCAATAAATTAACGGATTTAAAATATAATGCCTTACCTCAAAAATATAACAAGGTTGTTATGCAGATTGGTACTCTTAAGCTATTAGGGTTTTTTGAAGTTACTCAATTGTATTATGAACAGCCTGAATTCAGGAATTCCATAAATTCATTTAAAATAATGCTTGATGATGATGAGTGGAGTGAATTATTTAATGACATTTGGAAAGAGCAAAATAAAAAATTATATACATTTATTGTTCATTATGCTCTAATAAAAGTATTGGATCGAGTTGGGATTAAGGTAAATACTGTTGTTGCTTCAGGAGAAGGAACATGGCCTTTTTTGGTATATTCAGGTATTGTTAGTAAAAAAAATGCTATTATGGTTATAAAAAATAAAATTAATTATAATAATTTGGAATTTTTTAAACCCAAGATAAATTTATATGATGGTTTTAGACAGCGTATGCTTTTACCTATGAAGCTTAAAATGTCAAATTTTGATTATATTAATAGCAGTATGAAAATTGATCTAAATGAAATTCAAAATAGTTTTCTTGAAAAGGCTGAAAAAGTGTATAGTAATATTTATACTTATAAAAAAATAGTTCAAGAATGGAAAAACATTATATCCGATTTAGAATTTGATGAAGTTATAAATGTAGTTACAAAAAGACTTGATATTAAAAATGCTGAAAATATAAACTTGACATTATTTATTCTCATTAGTTCAATGCAAAGGCTAAGTCGTAAATGGGATTTGAATAATCAAGAGATTAATTGTTGTGGCAAAAAATTTAATGAGATTATGCAATTATATAATGATGGGATTTTAGCAAAAACAGATATTTGTAATATTTTTTCACATAATAACTCTTTGAGAAACTCAACCGTGTATACGGAATATACTGAATTAAATGATAAGAGAACTATATCAGATAAGAATAGAGAAGTGATTGAGGGAGAAGGTGATTTCAAGGAGTGGATTACCGGAATGATAAAAAACGATACATTATATAAGACACAAGATGATGAAATGCTTATCAAGATAGATCGCGAGTATCAAGAAATAAAACAGGCTTACAATTTAAAAGAGGTATTTAACAATATTTTGTTGGATACATGGTGTAATGGTTTTAATATAGAAATGAAAAGTATTTATAATGTGAATAGTTTTCATAAAGTTGCTCTTCCTGTATATGAATTTGACAGAAAACCATATTTGCTCTCAAATATATTAGATAACTGTGAAGTTGGCAGCACCGTAACTAAAGAGAGGGGGATTAAAAGTAAAATAATAAAGGAGATTGATGTTAACGATACAATAATCAAAGATCATAAGATAATCGATAGAATACTTGTACCAGCTGCAACATTTATTCAATTTGCAATGGATCAGGTCGTATCAGTGGATACAAATGTAAATAAGCTTACAAGAGTTATTTTTTTAAGACCATGCGAGGTCAAAGATGAACAGAAGTTGTTTTTTAATGATAAATCTGGTGAGTTTTCTATTCAGTCTTCCAGAGATGTTTTCTGTAAAGGGGAATATGGACGGGAAATATTTGACTCTATACCTCCTATAAATTTTGATGGGTTAAATAACTATCCAGAACTGGAAAATCATAAAGTCTATAAAATTTTATCAAAGTTAGGATATTTATATGGTAAGAGCCTTAGAGTAATAAAAAAAATTTGGATGTTAAATGGGGGATATATAGCGCAACTTAGTGAATTTGAATATGAGAATAAAGAAAAAATTAGTTCAGCTTTGCTGGATGGTATTATTCAATCTATATTGGCAGTGGAGCTTTTGGAGGATGGACTTGATAGTACAGGAATGATTTATATTCCTTTTAAAATTAATGAAATTTCTTTCAATGGCGAATTGCATGGTGGATGCTATGTAGTTATTCATAAAAGTAGAATTGAAAAAGTCAATGGTGACCTTTTGGCCTCAGTTAGTGTATATCATTATAATGGAAAGCCATTAGTCTCAATAAACAGGTTATGTTTAAAGGGGTGTGAAAAGAATTTTTTACAAAAAAACAAAAATGAAGATATCTTTTTAAATCAGGTTTTATGTTATGAGACAGTTTGGATAGAACAGAGCGAGATAATATCAGCAGAACAGATAAATAGTAAAACGGCTATTATATATATTCTACAGTCTTACGAAAAAAATATATACAAAACATTGTATGACAATTATAAAAGAGTGGTTCTAATTCAGGCTGGTGAAACTTTTTCTGAAGAAAAAGATAAGTTTATCATTAACCCATTAAAAATTGATGATTTAATAAATGTGTTTGACAGACTAGACGATAAGAAACAGGAATATGATTTATATTGTTTAGGAACAAATAATGAACCTATATTAGCGGAATCATATGAATCTATAAAAAAATGTTTAAATAGCAAAGTACATTATTTTTTTAACTTATGCAAAGCAGCGCTGATGAAAAGAATAGGAAAAAAATTAAATATATTTATTCCAGTAACTAACAGCCAAATAGTTACTGAAAGTGATTATTGTTGGAACTTTATTTGGGGCGGTTTGGAATCTTTAGCAAGGACTATAAAACAGGAAAATTCAAAGGTTAATATGTCAGTAATAGATTTTGAATTTGAAGATATTGAAAAGCAGATTGATATTATACTTAGAGACTTTCCGGCAATAAGGTCCCAACCATTGGTTGCATATAGAGGTGAGCAGCGTTTTATACGTGGACTTAAAACAAAACAATTAAATAGTAATATAAGTAGTGTAGATATTGACAAGGAAGATACATACATTATCGCAGGTGGAATGGGAGGTGTAGGGTATTCGATTGTTGAAGCACTAAGTAAACTGGAAAAAACTAATTTAATAATTGTAGGTAGTTCAGAGTTGAATAAAGAGAAAAAAGATAGGATTGATAAATTAAATAAATATAAATCAAAAGTAGTTTATTTCCAGTGCGATATTACTCATAGGTTAGAAATGATGCACATGGTAGAGGCAATAAAACAGCAATACGGTGATATACGAGGCGTAATTCAGTGTGCAGGTAAAACCGATGATCAATTAATGATGAATAAAAAATGGGAATGTTTCTACGACGTAATAGAATCAAAGATATTAGGAACATTTATTCTAAACGAAATAACTCAAAAAGAGCCATTAAAATTCTTTTTAGTGTTTTCTTCTATAGTTTCAGTTATAGGGAATATAGGACAAAGTGATTATGCCTATGGTAACGGAGTATTGGATTCGTTTATCGAGTATCGAGAAAAAAACGGTTATCCGGGTAAAAGCATATGTATTAATTGGACTTTATGGGAAAATTTAGGAATGGGAGCTAATAGTTCAGCAATTAAAAATTTTTCTCATAAAACAGGAGGAATAAAATCGGATGTAGCTACAAAAATTTGTTTTGATATATTAAAAAAAGGATTTAGACAGACGCTTATTGTTGAAAATTCAGATACTGCTAAAGAGTATCTTAGAAAAATATTCAACGTGTCAGGAGAAAATATTTAAAATAATAACAAATTTATTTGTGTTACGCTACGATTTAAAAATATTAAACAAATACGATTAAAGGAGGACTTATGCCTAAGATGAAATCATCAACTGAGAGCATTGTAAGTAATATAAATCAGAAGCTAATAAGAATATTGGCTAATTTATTAAATATGAGTATAGAAGAGTTGGACGAAAATACAGATATACGTGAGTTCGGTCTTGATTCTGTAGCATTGAATGAATTAGCAGAGCAAATCAATGACGAGTTTGAAATAGATATTGATGCCGCTTTATTATTCGAATATTCTACAATTAAAGAGATTGAAAATTATTTATTAAGAATAAAAGTACAAGAGAGGTCGAAAGCAGTTAATATGAATACAGAAAATGTACCTGCATCCGAGATTGAGAAAAAGTTACTTGAATTATTGGCTGGTTTATTAAGCATTCCTGCTGATGAAATAGACACAGAGACTGATCTAAGAGATTTAGGTCTTGATTCTGTGGCACTTAATGATTTTACTGAAATGATTAATAGTAATTTAGGTACATCGATAGATGCAACTTTATTATTTGAAAAAAACACAATAAGAGATATAGGATTATTTTTGTGTAAAGAGAGAAGTGAAGAATTTATAACGGACGATTCTATTCACGAGGTAGTAGAATCTTTGTCAAATATGAGCATTGGACTTGAGGAACTATTTCCTTCTAGACCAAATGCTCATTTTTTAGATAATGTTTCGAGTTCCGAGTTAATTACCGAAGATGGCACTAGTGATATTGCTATAGTTGGTATTAGTGGACGCATGCCACAATCAGATGATTTGAATGAGTTTTGGGCTCATTTGATTGAAAATGAGGACCTAATTACAGAGATACCACAGGACAGATGGGATTTGAATACTATTAATTATGAGGAAAAGAAACTTAATATCAAATACGGTGGTTTTTTAAAGAATATAAGGCAATTTGATGCCGAATTCTTTAAAATTTCACCTAGAGAAGCAGAATTAATGGATCCACAGCAAAGGATATTGTTAGAAGAAGTGTGGCATTTATTTGAAGATGCAGGATATAAGGTGTCTGATCTATCAGGTCGGCGCACTGGTGTCTTTATTGGGGCAGGCAACGATGATTACAATGAATTGATTGCAAAAAGCAACATAGAAATTGATAGTTATGCTGCTACAGGTAATTATCAATCAGTTTTATCAAATAGGATATCTTATTTTTTCAATTTTACAGGTCCAAGTATGACTATTGATACAGCCTGCTCCAGTTCTCTTGTAGCAATACATCAGGCTGTTATGTCACTTAAACATAATGAGTGCGAGATGGCTATCGCTGGAGGTGTAAATGTAATTTGTGATTCTCGCCCTTATTTGTCATTTAGCCATGCTGGTATGTTATCAAAGGATGGAAGATGTAAAACTTTTGATGAAGAAGCAAATGGATATGTTAGGGGAGAAGGCGTTGGTGTCATTTTACTTATGACAATTGAAAAAGCGAGAAAAGAGGGACGGCATATATATGGAATTATTAAGGGTACAGCTGTAAACCATAATGGAAAAACCAACTCATTAACAGTGCCAAATCCCAATTTGCAAGCTGAGGTTATTGTACAGGCGCTTAAAATGGGAAAGATAAATCCTAATACCATCTCATTTGTTGAAGCACATGGGACGGGAACAAGTTTAGGGGATCCTATAGAAATTAATGGTTTGAAAAAGGCGTTTAAAGATTTGGCAAATAGTGAGAAAATGGTTTTGAAGAAAAATTACTGCGGTATTGGTTCTGTAAAAACGAACATAGGTCATTTGGAATTCGCCTCTGGTATGGCCGGAGTGTTTAAAGTACTATTAGCTATGAAACATAAAATTATCCCAGGTATTATTAATTACCATAAGACTAATGAGATGATTCATTTGGAAGAGTCACCATTTTATATCGTTGATTCAAACAAGGAATGGACCAAATTAAAAAATGAAGATGGAGAAATATTACCCAGACGAGCGGGAGTCAGTTCGTTTGGATTCGGAGGAACTAATGCACATATCATTATCGAAGAATTTGAAGATGAGGATCCACAAAACATACAAGAAACTAATGTAAATGTAGTTTTGCTTTCAGCTAAAAATGAGGAGCGCCTTAAAGATTATGTGAAAAATATGGTGAACTATCTCCAGACAAATCGGATAGCTGATAACGAACTTCTGAAAATGGCATTTACTTTGCAAACAGGTAGAGAGGTAATGGAAGAAAGGGCGGCATTCTTAACCGAATCTATAGATGATTTAGTCGTAAAAATGGAAAGCTTTTTAAATGATAGAGAATGCACAGGGATTTTTAAAGGAAATATCGCAAAGTATAAAGAAATTATTTCTATTTTGCAGGGAAGCGAGGATATAGATGAAGTTATAGAACAATGGATAAATCAGAGTAAGTATGATAAGGTACTAAATTTATGGGTAAAGGGGCTTAATATCAAGTGGCATTCATTATATGACAATCCGCATCTGATTTTGAATAACCTTCCTGTATATCCATTTGGTAAAAGTGAATATTGGATTCCAAGTAATAGTGAGTTAGATATTTCAAGAAGGGATGTAAGAACATCAGATACTAGTAAGTATATATATAAAACAAGATGGGAATCTAAAGTATTTGATGAAGAAGAATTTGACGTTTTGAATAATCATGAAAAAGTCCTTTGCTTTTATGGAGAAGATTCAGAAGAAATTGCCAATCAATTTATTGACTACACACAAAATCAGAACTTAGTTAAAGTAAAATTAGAAAAAAGGTGGAAAAAAATCTCGTCTGGGGAATTTGTCGTGGATTGTATGGCAGAGAATACATTTGAGCCTTTAATTAATTGTATTGAAAATATTAGTACAATTTATTATTTTGGAGGAATTATAATCAAAGATTTTGAACTGGAAAATATTTCGTTATTTGAAAAAATGCAGTGTGTTAGTGTTAACTGTCTTTTTAAGCTGATGAAGTCACTCGGAACAAATGGATATGAGTTTAGAAAGCTTGTATTTAGAATTATTACAAACAATACATTCAAAGTACTTGAAAATGATAAAATTATGCCATATTCAGCAGCTGTATATGGCCTGGCAAAAGTAGCGGATAAAGAATTTCCTAATTGGAAAATTTATGGAATTGATATTGACTTAATAAATAGAAGCTTTGAAAAAACATTCAATATGGATTTTTCCTTAATATTAAGGGGAAGTGAGCCTATTAGTAGGTCTGAAATGGCTGTTAGAAATGGGTGTTATTATATAAGAAAAATCAGTCCTGCTAAAATCAATCAAGATAGTAATAGTCAATTAAAGGTGAATGGTACTTATATTATTATCGGTGGTGTTGGTGGAATTGGATTTCAACTGGCACTATATCTTTCGCAGAAGGTACAGGCAAACATTGTTCTTATTGGACGCCGGAAATTTAATATGGAAATAAAAGCTAAATTGGATGAACTTATTGTAAAAGGAGGAAAGGCTACTTATATTCAAGCTGATATTACCGATTATACCAGTATTCAAAAAGCTATTAATGAAACATTGAAGACTTTTGAACATATAAACGGTATATTCCATTCTGCATTGGTACTGCAGGATCGGCTTATAATTAATATGGACGAAAATGATTTTAGAAGTGTTATAGCTCCTAAAGCTATTGGATGTATTAATCTTCATAATGCAATAAAAGATGAAAAGTTAGATTTTATAATGTATTTTTCTTCAGCAGAAAGTTTTATTGGTAGTGCTGGACAAAGCAATTATGCAGCTGGTTGTTGCTTTACAGATGCGTTTGCATTGTATGAAAGCGAATGTGGATTCCCGTCTAAGGTTATTAACTGGGGATATTGGGGGGAGGTTGGTGTTGCAGCTAATGAAGAATATAAACTACGATTTGATGCCCAGGGAATTTATCCAATAAAAAGTACAGAAGGAATTAAAGCTATTGAAGATATATTAAATATGGAAGAAACACAATATCTTGCTATGAAAATATCTGATTCAGTATACGCAAACATAGGTGGAGTTCATACAAAGGTGAGGCATATGATTAAGAGAGAAGGGAAGGTAGAAGATAAGGTCGTATTATATAAAGATAGCGAGATAAAACAAGAAAGTATTGAGGAAAAAGTGGAATCCATTATATTGAGTACTGTTGCGGAAACATTAAAAACTGATATAAAAGAACTAGACTTGGATGTTCCTTATAATGAGTATGGCGTGGATTCGATTATGGCTGGGCAAATCGTATATGGTATTAATAATTCATTAGGCTTAGAATTAGGTTCAACAGTTTTATTTAATTATCCTACTACCTTGCGGTTGAAAGAATACATATTAAACGAGTTTATTGATATTATTAAATGTAATAACAAACAATGTGAGGAAAAATCAGCTGATATTTCAGTGAAAAACGTAGTTGTTAATAACTATAATGAAAAAAATCATCATAAATTTGAAAAAAATTTAGATATTGCTGTTATTGGAATGTCAGGGAGATTCCCAGGTGCAAAAAATATAAATGAATTTTGGAAAAATCTTGTGGAAGCAAAGGATTCTGTAAATACGATTAGCAGATGGAAAGAACTTGATTACTTTGATTCTAATACAGAAAAACCAAATAAAAGTTATATAAATGTCTCTGGTATGCTTGATGATATTGATACTTTTGATCCATTGTTCTTTAATATATCTCCACGCGAAGCAGAAGTTATGGACCCTAAGCAACGCCTATTTTTGGAAGAAGCATGGAAAGCTTTGGAAGATGCTGGACTTTCGGATAGACAACTGTATGAGTGTAAATGTGGAGTGTTTGTTGGAAGTTCAGAGAGTGACTATATGAAACTAATTGAACAAAATGATGTAGAAAAAAGTAATTATGTGTTAACAGGAAATTTATTGCCTATATTGTCAGCACGAATTTCTTATTTATTAAATATGAGGGGACCTAGTCTTGTGGTTTCTACGGCCTGTTCTTCTTCTTTAGTAGCGGTTCACCAGGCATGTTTAAGTATACTGGCTGGAGATTCTGATATAGCGCTGGCTGGAGGAGTTAATGTGTTTTCAACTCCTACCTGGCATGTTTTGGGTAGTAGTATGGGAATGTTTTCCCCAACCGGTAAATGTAAGCCGTTTGATGATAGTGCAGATGGTTTTATTCCGGCGGAGGGAGTTGGAGCTATCGTATTAAAAAAATTAGATAAGGCAATTCAAGATGGTGATAATATCTATGGAGTAATTGCTGCATCAGGATTAAATGAAGATGGAAAGAGTAATGGTATAACTGCACCAAATGGTCTAGCTCAAACAGAGTTAGAAATTGATGTATATAATAGATATAATATTAATCCGGAGGACATTAGTTATATAGAGGCACATGGCACAGGAACAAAATTAGGAGACCCTATTGAAATTGAAGCTTTAAGTAAGGCATATAGCCATTATACAGATAGAAAGCAATTTTGTCCCATTGGATCTGTAAAGGCAAATATAGGACACGCCTTAGAAGCTGCTGGAATGGCTAGCATTATTAAGGTCTTGCTTTGTATGAAGTATAAAAAACTTGTTCCAAGTATTAATTATAATAAAAAAAATAAACTGATAGCATTCGAAGATAGTCCTGTTTATGTTAATAATGAATATAAAGATTGGGTTACGAATGAGAATAAACCAAGGATTGCAGCTATAAGTTCCTTTGGTATCAGTGGTACTAATGCTCATCTCGTGATTAAAGAATATAAAGAGAATGAGATAAAAGATAACAGTAAGAGACCTCAATTGATTACGTTTTCTGCTAAAACAGAAGAAGGTGTACATAAAAAGGTTGTAGATATGCTATCCTGGTTAATAGATAATGCGGATCATGCATCGTTAAGTAGTATTGCATATACACTTTTAATAGGAAGAAGTCATTTTCCTTTTAGAATTGCATATGTTGTAGATTCTATTGAGCAATTAATTTACGAAATGAAATTAACAGTTAATGGAAATATGAGTAGCAGAATAATCAAAGGAGAATTTGTAAAAAAAATAATGTTTGCCAACGAGGAAGTTGCCAAAGAAGCTGAGCAGGCAATAGCATCAGAAAATATTACTCAAGAAAAAATGAGATATATTGCCACATTATACACTAAAGGGTATGAACTTCCTTGGGAGAATCTTTTCAACGACATTCCACATAAAAAGATATCATTGCCAACCTATCCGTTTTCGGCAGAAAAATACTGGATAGAAAAAAATAGAATGGAATATAATGGAGAAAGGAATTCAGTTAATATACCTTTTAATTTAGTTAATATCCCATCTGATAATGGACTAATGTTCAATGCTTATTTTGATAAAAAATCACAATTTGTATGTGATCACATTGTCGATGGTGAGATGGTATTACCAGCTGCAGTTTATATTGAGATGGTACGTACTGCATTGGAGATATCATCAAAAAAAATTAATACTATTAAAAATATTGTATGGGAAATGCCAATTATAATTGAGGATAATAAAACCATAGAACTTATGTTTAAGGATACGGAAGATGGAATTTCATTTGAAATCTATACTTATAATGCTAATGTAAAATATGCCCATGCACAAGGAACAGCAAGTTATGAAGATGAAAACACAAAGATTGACATTGCTAAGATGTTAGATATAAATGAAATAATATCGCGTTGTTCAAATGTAAAAGAGGGAAGGGAATGTTACGAAAAATTTGAAACTATGGGATTGAGTTATGGACCTGATTTTCGTACAATTCAAAAGTTATTTAGTAATGAGGAAGAGGCATTGGCATATTTGAAGTTACCTTGTATAAAGGACGATGATTTGCATTTCATTTTTCATCCATCTATTATGGACGGGATTTTTCAGATGGTTATAGATCTTATTGGAGAAGAGAGCATAAGTTCCAGGACAACATATGTCCCCTTTTTTATAAATAAAATAAGTCTATTTTCAAGTTTAAATGAGGATTGTTATGCTTATGCTATACGAAAACCCAGAAGTAAAAATTCGAGTATACTGTCTTTTTCAATTCGTGTTACAGATTTACAGGGGAAAAGCATTGCTTTAATTGATGACTATAATATAAGAGTGTACCAAAAACGAACAAAGGGTTTAGAGAATATACTGTTAATGTTAGAAAATAATGAAATAACATTAGATGTAGCAGAAAAATTAATGGAGGCTATCGATGAATAAGAACTATAGTAAAGTTGAAATATTACAATTAATTCATGAAAAAAAAATAAGTGCAAAAGAGGGATTGAGTCTTTTAAAATCGATGGATTTAGAGGAAGAAATAACTTTGTACAAACCGGAAAGGATAGAAATTGAGAGAAGAGAGTCTACTTCCTTTAAAGGAAAAAAAATTCTACTATTTGCCCAAGATACTGAGATTAGAAATAAACTTGCTGAAAAATTAGAAATAGGGATATCTGATATTGTGATGATACGTTTTGGAGGAGACATAGGAGGTCAAGATGAAAATGTCATAAATATGTATACGATTGAAGAATTAGAGTATATAAATATTTTAAAGGAGTTGATATCCCGTAATTTTACGCCAGATGAGATTATTCATTATTGGTCCAACCCGGAGTATGATGAAAATCCAGGGAATATAAATGAGCAGATTAGTAAAAGCTTTTATTCTGTATTTTATATTGCTCAGGCTTGTTTAAAATTAAAAGTGAAAAAAAAATTAAACTTTCGTTGCTTTTATGCATATGTTAATGGAAAAAATCCAATTTATGAATCAATGGACAGTATTGCTAAAACCTTGCATTCTGAAAATTGTAATTGGGAATCGAGTAATATTAGGGTGGAATTTCAAACTGGTAACATTAGTGCTGATAAAATTTCTGGAATAATTGCAAAAGAAATAGTAAGTGACATGCAATTTGATGAACTACTTTATAAGAATGATAAAGTGTATACAAAACAATATACAAAAGTTGAAACACATGAGTTAAATACACTTTCCAGGATGTATTCTCATGGAGTGTATCTTATAACTGGCGGAACCGGTGGATTAGGAAGTAAATTGGCTTTCCACTTAGCAAAAAAATATAATGCAAATTTAGTTTTAACTGGGCGTAAAGATAAAGATAAAAAAATAGATGAATTACTTTACAGACTTAAAAATATTGGTGCTGAAGCTGTATATATTAATTGTAATCTGAACAAGATTGATGATGTAAAGGCATTAAAAGAATTTATATTTGAGAAATACGGTAATATAAATGGGGTATTCCATTGTGCGGGAATATTACGAGATGCATTAATTATTAATAAAGAGTATAAAGACATTGAGAGTGTATTTGGGCCCAAAATATATGGGTCTATTAATTTGCATAAAATTATAATGCCTGATGTTCAGGATTTTTTTGTTTTCTTTTCTGGTTTAGCTTCAGTAATTGGAAATGCAGGTCAAATAGATTATTCGTATGCCAATGCATTTATGGAAAATTATACTAATTATTTGAACATGGAGGATAAGGAAAAAAAATATTTATCCATTGCGTGGCCGTTCTGGAAAGACGGAGGAATGAAGATTGATGCAAACAATTTAGAGCATTTATACGAAATGTATGGACTTATCCCTTTAGAGACAGATGAAGGAATGGAAATATTGGAAGCTATTGTAAATTCCTCTATATGTAATGTAGCAGTGGCAAAAGTGAGAGCAAAAAAAGAAAATCTATTTAATCGGACAAAATCATACATTGATTTAAATGACTCAACAATTCAATCTAGGGAAAAAATTTCCAAGTCAATTGAAAAATATTTACGAGAAGTAATTGGTGAAGAAATAAAGTTGGAACCTGGTAAGTTGTTATTGTCTGAACCGTGGGAGGCGTATGGAATTAATTCAGTATCAATTGTCAAAATAACAAACCAAATGGAAAAGAAGTTTGGTATTCTTTCTAAAACACTATTCTTTGAATACCAGACATTAGGTGAATTGATAAATTATTTTATTGAAAATTATCCTGAAGTTGTAGAACGAAAGTTGTCATATGATACGTTAGTAAATATTCCAAATAAAAAGGAAGTTGGGGAAATTACACCCATAAAAGAGGAAGTGACGGAAGAATCATATAATTCAGAGGAAGCCTGTAAAGACATTGCTATAATTGGTATAAGCGGAAGATATCCTATGGCTAATAATCTTGATCAATATTGGGATAATTTGAAAAAAGGAAAAGATTGTATTAGTGAGATTCCAAAAGAGAGATGGGATTTAAATGATTTTTATGGTGAAGTTAAGGGGGAGAAGGGAAAAAGCTACAGCAAATGGGGAGGATTTATAGATAGTTATGATAAATTTGATCCTCTATTTTTTGGAATAACTCCTAAAGATGCGGAGATGATGGAACCGCAAGAAAGACTGTTCTTAGAAGAAGCTTGGCATTCCATGGAGGATGCAGGCTATACCATAGAAAAACTTAGAAAGTATGAAGTAGGAGTTTATGCAGGCGTGATGTATGGACAATATCAAATTTTTGGAGCAGAGGAAACTATAAAAGGGAATCCAATGGCTTTAAGCTCTTCTTATTCTGCTATAGCAAATCGTGTATCCTATTTATTAGATTTGAAAGGTCCTAGTATTGCAGTTGATACAATGTGTTCATCATCGTTAACAACATTACATCTTGCTTGTGAAAGTATTAAAAGTGGAGAATGCCAAATGGCATTTGCTGGAGGAGTAAATCTGTCTATTCACCCCGCAAAGTATTTGTATTTATGTGCTAGTAACTTTGCTTCTTCTGATGGACGGTGTAGAAGTTTTGGAAGCGATGGAGATGGTTATGTTCCTAGCGAAGGCGTAGGAGTTGTTTTGGTAAAGGAGTTAAGTCAAGCGGAAAAGGATGGTGACCATATCTATGCAGTAATAAAGGGAAGCGCGATTAATCATGGTGGACGAGCAAATGGATTTACGGTTCCAAATCCAAATAGTCAGGCGGCGTTAATAAAAAAGACATTACTTAAAGCCAGAATTAATCCTAAAGAAATAAGCTATGTAGAAGCACATGGAACAGGAACATCACTGGGGGACCCTATAGAAATCACAGGATTGTCAAAGGCATATAGTCAATATACATCAGATAAACAGTATTGTCCAATCGGATCTGTGAAAGCTAATATTGGTCATGCTGAATCTGCGGCAGGAATTGCAGGACTTACTAAGGTAATTTTGCAGATGAAATACAAAAAATTAGTTCCATCAATTCATAGTGAAATAATTAATAAAAACATTGATTTTGGTAATAGCCCTTTTTATGTGCAAAAAGAATTAGAAGATTGGAACTCACCTATAGTTTATGTTGATGGGAAGAAAAAAGAATGTAAGCGTATTGCTGCTGTCAGTGCCTTTGGTGCGGGCGGTTCTAATGCTCATATAATATTAGAAGAGTATATAGGGAAAAATTATAGTGAATCAAAAGGACATATGAATAACAATATTATTATATTATCAGCTAGAAATAAACAACAATTGCATACATATATTAAATCTTTTTTAGTTTTTTTGGAAAATATTGAGGACATGAATTTTATTCCAATAGATGAATTTGCATATACTTTACAAACTGGGAGAGAAGCTAAAGAGTTTAAAATTGGATTTACTGCTCGGAGTATGCAAGAGGTTTATGATGTACTAGAAGACGTATATGAAAATTTAGAGACAAGCAAAGTTGTTTTAAGAAGTTGGGATATATTGGATAATGATGTAAAAGATGATTATATGAAAGATCTTAAAGCATGGATAAATGGGGAGCATGTAGATTGGGATATTCTTTATGGCAATGTACACCCGAGGCTAATGTCCTTACCAACATATCCGTTTGAAGAAAAACGTTATTGGTATGATAGCTATCAGAAAAATAATCAGAGTAGTAATGCAGAAAAAGTCAAGAGAAATATTAATACAATGCAAAATACTCATGAAGATGTAGTCTTTACGGAAGATGAAGATGAAGATATAGAGTTTGAGGGCAGAGAAGTAACATTGCAGATTATTGATGACTCCATTGCGCTAATTATTATGCATGATGAAATGAATAAAAACATGTTTTCAGAAAAGTTAGTAAAGGGGTTAAAGGCTAAATTTATACAGATACGGAAAATGCCTAACATAAAAGTACTCATCATAACCGGATACGATAATATCTTTAGTATGGGAGGTACCCAGGAACAGTTATTAGAGATTGCAAATCATGAGAGAAGTTTTACAGATGTTCCGTTTTTATATCGTGGTCTGCTGGAATTTCCAATACCAGTAATTGCTGCGATTCAAGGACATGCATCGGGTGGTGGACTTTTGTTTGGCTTGTATGCCGATATTGTTTATATGGCTGAAGATAGTATTTATAGTGCAGTCTTTACTAAATATGGTTTTACACCAGGAATGGGAGCTACCTATATATTAAAAGAAAAATTCGGAGTAAATTTATCCACAGAGATGATGTTGACTGCAAAGTCTTATACGGGTAAAGAACTTCGGGAAAAGGGAGCCGGTATAATGGTCGCAAATTCTAAAAAGGTGTTGGAAGAGACTATAAAAATTGCCCGCTTAATAGCTGATAAACCGTTGACTACATTACGCATTTTGAAAAGTGAATTATCGGCTAGAATACTATCTGCTTTACCTAATTACATTGAACGTGAAAGTATTATGCATGAAGAAACTTTTGGAAAGCCAGAAGTGAAGGAAAGGATTAATAAGTATTTTTTGAATGCGAGAAGTTTCAGCAAAAAGTCTGTGGAAAGTGATAGTACCGCTACAGATTGGCCAAGAGATCAGGATATTAATTCTTTGCTGGAATTATTGGAGAGAGGAGAAATTACTCCCGAAGAAGCTGCTAATGTTGATGTATTTACACAGGAGGTTTAGTAGATGCAAAAGAAAAAAAACACACAGAGTCAAATATATGAATTACTGTATTCTCATAAAATAACCAAAACCGAGGCTTTAAGTCAGTTGAGTGAATTGAAAAAAACTCAAAGTACATTTTCAACTACGGAAAAATTAAAGAATGTGAGTTATATGGTTCGTAAAATTGTAGCAAATAATTTGCATATTGACGAAGAAGAATTGACTGAGGATTTAAGCTTTAAAGAATTGGGGGTTGATTCTATTAATGGAATAGAAATAATACGAGATATAAATCGTCAATTTGAGTTAAATATGGACGCCGTAACTATTTATGATTTTCCAAATATAGTTTCTCTTGGGAAAAAAATCTATGAGGAAAGTTTGAAGATTAATGGAATTAGGGAAGAGTATAATAAACAGGACAATAAAAATGCTACATTAGAAGAGAATAGTCAAAATTCAATGGAAGATATAACAAAATCAGAAAGTTTCTCGATTATGAATGTGTCAATTGAACAGGTGATGGAGCAACTAGTTGATATTGTTTCATCGAATTTACATCTTTCTAAGGACGAACTGGATTATGATATTAGTTTTAAGGAGTTAGGAGTTGACTCTATTAACAGCATAGAAATTATGAGAGATATCAACGAGTTATTTAGTTTAAACCTTGATGCTGTGACAATATATGATTATTCCACAATTAAAGTTCTTGCATTTCATATTTTAGAAGAAATTGAGAAAGGAGAAGAGTCAGATAAATTTTTTGAGAATACAAGTGAATTGAAAGAAAAAGAAGGAATGGACAATATGGCTCTTAAGAAAAAAGAAGTTGTTCTTTCTCCAAAAATCACATTAGATTATAGTCACAGTAGTGAAAATACTTGCCAAAATAGAAGGGATAAAGTAATACTTGAGGCACCAAAAGAAATGTGCGATTATAATACTTTGTCTTCTGTTATGGAAGTGCCTCAAAAGGTGAATTTGAATGAGATAAAAATTGAAGATGATTTACAAAGTAATTCTTATAATCAAATGAAAGAAGAATCATATCTAGGAGAAATCGCTATAGTTGGAGTTTCAGGGCGCTTTCCGGGAGCCGATAATATTAGTGAATTTTGGGAAAATTTGAAAAATGGAATTGATAGTGTTTCAGAGGTACCACATGATAGATGGAATGTTGATCAGTATTATGATGCAGACCCAAAAGTTTTGGGGAGGACTTACAGTAAAGTGGGAGGCTTTTTGTCAGAGATAGATATGTTTGACCCTTTGTTTTTCAATATATCGCCTAATGAAGCCATCTATATGGATCCCCAACAAAGAATTTTTTTAGAAGAGGCATGGAAGGCTCTTGAAGATGCTGGTTGTTCGGATAGAATACTCACAGATTCAAAGTGTGGTGTTTTTGTAGGAGCATCTCAAGGAGACTATATAAAAATATTGGAGAGCGGAAAAAGTGATACTAAGGGAGAAGCTTTTACCGGTATGGCTACATCTATATTAGCAGCAAGAATTTCCTATTTTTTAAATTTAACTGGACCTAGTATAACTGTGGATACTGCGTGTTCTAGTTCATTGGTTGCGATACACTTAGCTTGTGAAAGTATACGTAATGGGGAAAGCAACATGGCATTAGCAGGTGGTATTAAGCTAATGTCAACACCTGATTTGCATATATCAACAAGTAAACTTGAAATGCTTTCTAAAGATAACAAGTGTAGACCATTTGACCAAAAAGCAGATGGTACCATTATGAGTGAGGGGGTTGGTGTACTTGTGCTTATGCCTTTAGAAAGGGCGTTGCGTGAAAAACATACTGTGTATGGAATAATAAAAGGATCTTGTATTAACCAAGATGGAAAAACTAATGGTATAACTGCTCCAAGTATGAAGTCACAGATGAATTTGGAGATAGAGACGTATAAGCGATTTAGCATTTCTCCCAGAGATATTAGCCTGATAGAGGCTCACGGAACAGGAACGAAACTAGGTGACCCAATTGAGGTTAAAGCGTTGAGTGCAGCATTCAAAGAGTTTACAGATGATAAACAGTTTTGTGCGATAGGTTCTGTTAAATCTAATATAGGTCATGCCACTTGTGCTGCAGGTGTGATAGGTGTAATTAAAGTGCTTCTATCAATGAGAAATAGACAAATTCCGCCTACTCTGCATTTTCAAATACAAAATGAACATATAGATTTTGAAAAAACCCCATTTTATGTTAATAGAGAGACGATTGACTGGAAGCTAAAATATAATATGCCAAGAATGGCGGCGGTAAGTGCTTTTGGGTTTAGCGGAACAAATGCTCATATAGTTTTACAAGAATATACTAATGCAAAGACTATTGAGGAGGGAAATAATCCACCATACTATCTTATAGCATTTTCTGCTAAAACTATAGAGGCTTACGATAAACGTATCAAGGATTTTTCTGAATGGCTTGAAACGGCTGGAAATTATTTTATTGGAGATGTGGCTTATACTCTAGGAGTTGGAAGGAGTAATTTCCGTATTAGAGGTGTATTTGTTACTAAAAATATGGAGGATTTGAAAAGGCAAGTTAGAGAGGTTATAAATACTGGGACTTCAAAATTATATATTAAAAATGTAAATGAAAATAATATGTTTTTGGATAAAGACATGTCTGACGAGATGGAAAATCTTATGGCAGAATTAAAAGATATTCAAGAGGAAGATAAATATAAAAATAATTTGCTGAAATTGGCTAAAGCATACACGAATCACGAAATTTCCAATTTGAATAATATGTTTAGCAAGGAATACAATCTTATACCATTGCCAACATATCCATTTGCAAAAGATATATATTGGTTTGATGCAATATCCACAGAAAATGTAGGAGACAATGCTATAATGAAAAACTGTGGTCTCCATCCGTTAATTGACAAAAATATTTCTAATATGGAAACGATTATGTTTGAAAAAAAATTTACTGGATTGGAGTTCTATTTAAAAGATCATATTGTAAAAGGAACAAAAATTCTTCCTGCTGTAGCATATCTTGAGATGGCGAAGGTGGTCGGAGATTTGATTAAGCCAGGTTATTCAGTAAAGAAAATATATAATAATTATTGGTTGAATGCTATTAAGGTTTCAGAGGAAGTGAAAACTGTAAATTTACTTTTATATCCCATAGATAATAATGCAGATATTATATCTTTTGAAGTGGTAAGCAGAGACCCGGCAGGTGTCGAAATACTTCACGGCAAGGGGGAGCTGGAAATGAGTCCAGTGGAGGAAACAACTAACTGGGGTGATCTTAATTTAGAAGAGATTAGGGAGAGGTGCTTGAAAAAAATTTCAGGAGACGATTGTTATCAGATTTTTTGGGACACGGGCTTAGAATTGGGTACAAGCTTTCACTCTATAATTAACTTAGTGTATAACAGTAGCGAGGGATTGGCTACTCTAGAATTGCCAGAGCATTTGATAGATGGTTTTCGGAGCTACAAGTTACACCCTACAATATTAGATGGTGCATTGGAAGCTGTAATAGGTATGATGAATGCTAAAAATGATGTAGGTGGGGTCAAATTACCATATTATATTGGTTCTGTTGAAATATTTGGACCACTTGCCCCCAGATGTTATTCATATATAAAGTATACTGGCATAAAGAAGAATGATCTAAATGAGTCCGAATGCTATGATGTATATATATTAGATTTGGATGGAAAGATTCTAGTTAAAATTACTGATTTTTGTTTATGGGAGATTAGCGCAGATAGTGATAAAAAAAAGGAAGTTATTTCCACTATATATTATAAAAAGGATTGGACATTGAAAAATTTATTAAGTAATAAATTAGCACTATCTACCCCTATATTGCTATTCGATAATGATGATATATTGGCAGAAGAATTACGTAAAAGTAATAGAGTAAAATTAGTACTTCCAGGAGATAGTTATTATGAATTCCAGGAAAAATTTTATATTAACCCAGCAGTAAAAGAAGATTATGAGCAACTTCTTAAGGCGTTATTAATACAAGAAGAGCAAACTTCTATTAATATTGTGTATATGTGGGCAAAGGATATTGATAATCAGGAGTCCTTTGTTACTAATCCATTAGATATCAGCATATACCCTCTATTATATTTGTATCAGGCATTGAATTATAAAACAAAGATTAGGGTGCAGTTAATCTATGGATTATTAGGAGATAGTAAATCTTTTTCGCCATATGCGGCAGCCTTTGCAGGGTTTTCAAAATCATTGATGCTTGAAAATACAAGATATAATTGTAGAACAATATGGATTAGCAGATTTTTGAATGCAAGAAAAACAGGCTTACTGTTGGAATCAGAGTTAATAAATAAATCAAAAGATACAGAAATAATGTATTTGCCAGAAGGTCGTTTTATTAAAGTAATTGACAAATATATGCCTCAATATAATAACGAAATTTCTACGCTCAAAAAAAATGGTGTTTACATTATTACTGGTGGATTAGGAAAATTGGGAATGGTCTTTTCGGAATATCTTTTGAAGAATTACAATGCGAGGCTATATCTAACAAGTAGAACACCTATAAACCACGAAAAAGAACTTAAGCTAGAAAAATTAAGGTCATTAGGAGGAGATGTTTTCCTGTTTGAGGGAGATATTGCAAATTATGATTCAGCTTTAGAGTTGGTCAACTTGATTCATAATAATGTTGGCGAGATTAACGGTATTTTGCATGTCGCAGGGATAATAAAAGACGCTTATTTGGTAAATAAGACTGCGGAAAGTATGCAAGAGGTATTAAACCCAAAAGTTAAGGGGACTCTGAACCTTGATATGGCTACGAAGAAAGAAAAATTGGATTTCTTTGTAATGTTTTCTTCTACAGCGGCAGTAACAGGGAATATAGGACAAGCTGATTATGCATATGCAAATGCATTTATGGACAATTTTGCAACAATTAGAAATGGTCTTTGTGAGAAAAAAATGAGATTTGGAAAGACTTTCTCTATTAATTGGCCCTTGTGGCAAGATGGCGGAATGCAAGTAGGAAAAGAAACGGAAGCATATTTTAAATCATTGGGTATTGGATATTTAGAAACTATGGAGGGACTTAATGCGTTTCAAAATATTTTAAAATCTAATGAAGACCAAATTACAGTTTTATGTGGAGATGACAAAAAGATTAATGACTTTTTAATTACAAATAAAAATTATGAAGAAGTAGACTCCGAAGAAATAACACATCTTAATAATGACATGAAAGTGCATATTTGTTCTGATGTTAAGAAGGCAGTCGGAAATATACTAAGAATTAAAGAAAAAGATATTCTGCTGTTTAAGGATATGAGCGAATATGGCTTTAATTCTTTGACATTTACAGATTTGGCAAATCAGATAAATGCTTTGTATGATATACATTTGAATGCAAGTATATTTTTTGAATATCCAACATTAAATGCGTTTGTTGATTTTCTTATAGATGAATATTCGGAAAATATTTATAAGCTACTAGTAAAAAACAAACCAGAAAAGAAAAGTGTTGTACAGCCTTATAAGATCAGTATGCAGCCTAAAATAGAACATGATTTGGTTTATAATACAAGAGAACCTATTGCTATTATTGGTATTAGCGGTGTGATGCCTCAATCAGAAAATTTAGTGGACTTTTGGGAAAATCTTTTGGCAAGAAACAACCTAATAACGGAAGTTCCAAAAGAAAGGTGGGATATAAATCTGTTGCCCGATAATATCTCTAAATGGGGCGGTTTTATGAACGATATTGATAAGTTTGATCCACTATTTTTTGGGATATCGCCATTAGAGGCGGAATTAATGGATCCTCAACAAAGAATCTTTTTGCAGACAGTCTGGGAGACGATAGAAGATGCAGGATACAAATCATCAGATATTGCAGGTTCAAAAATGGCCATATTTGCAGGCGTCGCATCAATGGATTATTCGGATGTACTTCATGATAGTGAGATAGAAGCCCTTACTTCAACAGGAAACTCACATTGTATTCTGACTAATAGAGTTTCCTATTTGTTGAATTTACATGGTCCAAGTGAACCAATTGATACGGCATGCTCATCATCACTAGTAGCTATTCATAGAGGGATTCAATCAATATATAATGGAGATTGTGATACAGCAATTGTTGGTGGTGTCAGTGTTATGGCGAGTCCCACATTACATATTTCTTTTAGCAAAGCTGGTATGTTATCATCGGATGGTGTATGTAGGACATTTGATGAAAATGCAAATGGATATGTAAGAGGAGAAGGAGCAGGAGCGATTTGGCTAAAACCATTAAGTAAAGCAGAAGAAGATGGGGATCATATTTATGCATTAATCAAGGGTACAGCTGTTAATCATGGAGGTAGAGCAGCTTCATTGACAGCACCTAACCCTATTGCCCAGTCCGAACTGATGGTAGAGTCATTTGGGAAGGCTGGTTTCAATCCAGATACAATATCTTATATTGAGGCTCATGGAACCGGAACTAAATTGGGTGATCCTATTGAAATAAATGGATTAAAAAAGGCATTTGCAGAATTGTATAAAAAAACTGGTAAACCTATTAAGTATAAGTATTGTGGAATTAGTTCTATCAAGCCTAACATTGGGCATTTAGAAGCTGCAGCAGGAATAGCAAGCGTGCTTAAAGTGATATTAGCGCTTAAGTACAAAAAAATTCCGGGTTTAGCAAATTATCATACAGCCAATTCTTTTATACAACTTGATAAAACTCCATTTTATATAGTGGAAAAAACTCAAGACTGGAATCGTTTGGTAGACGAATACGGAAATGAAATTCCTCGTAGAGCAGGAATTAGTTCGTTCGGTTTTGGTGGTATGAATGCTCATGTATCGCTAGAGGAGTATATCGGAAAGGATGATAATAATATAGATTCTGAAGAAGCACAGATTGTTATTTTATCTGCCAAAACAAAAGAACAATTGTATAATTATGCTGAAAAACTTCTCAAATTTGTGGAAACTGAAACATATCCTTTGCAGAATATAGCGTATACTTTACAGAATGGACGAGAAGATATGGGCGAAAGACTTGCAATAATAGCGGAAAGTTATACTGACTTGATAAGTAAGCTAAAAGTATTTTGTAATAGAAATAATATAAATTCGAAAGGCATTTACCAAAATTCTGTAAAGTATTTAAATACTGAAGTCGATGTAGATAGAATTAAAGATATTGTTAAAAAAAGAGATATATGGCAAATAGCAAATTTGTGGATAAAGGGCTTCAATGTAGATTGGAAACTACTATACACTGACAATAGGTATAAAAAAATCTCCTTGCCCACATATCCTTTTGAAAAGCGACGTATATGGAAGGAAAATATAAAGGGGGGCGATAAAGAATTATCTTCTCATGTACTATTAAATAACCAGAAATATGAAATTGATGATTTTCTTTATACACCAGAATGGGAACTGCAGGAGGAAGTTGAATATTTAAAGCCGAATCAACTTGAAAAAAAAATATTAATTGTATTGCCGGATTATTTTGCTGATTGGGGAGAATACCTCAAAAATAATTATACTGAAAATGAGGTGTATCAAATCATTCTTGGAAATAGAAATATAGATTGTGGTGATAAAAAGTGGCAAATAGATGTTGATGATGATGCTGCTATAGAACGTTGCGTTGAGAAATTACCAACAATAGATTGTTTATTTTATCTTGGAGCTATTTGTAATAAATCTATGCTGACCACAAAAGAAGATATCTTAGGGGTATCCCAAAAATATGGTATATATTCTTTCTTTCGGCTGATAAAGGCATTTGTGAAACATGGGATTGATAACAATGAGATATCAATCAAGGTAGTGACAAATAATACTCATCGAGTTTTTAATGAAGAGATAATTCCATATTCTAGTAGTATTTTAGGGTTCGCAAAGTCTTTATCCAGAGAATTTCCATATTGGAAAGTTACATGTATTGATATAGATTATAAAGAATTGTTGGAAAATCAGAAACTGGATTTTGAGTTTTTATTTAAAGAGCCGGTAACTGCCGATGGTGAAGAGATTATGCTCAGGAGTGGAAAGCGATTCAAAGCCAAACTTACGCCTTTCAAATATTCTGGGAGAACAAAATCAGCATTCAAGCAAGGGGGTGTCTATATAATAATTGGTGGTGCAGGAGGAATTGGTCTAGTATTATGTGAATATTTAGCAAAAATGGTTCAGGCAAAAATAGTTTTAATAGGAAGAACAGAATTGTCTGATAAAAAGAAAAATCTGATAAAAAAGATAGAGGCTATGGGGGCAAAAATTAATTATATTAAGGCAGATGTATCTAATAAAGAGGAAATGAAAAATGCAATTAGTGAAACTAAACAGAAGTACGGCTGTATCAATGGTGTAATACATTCAGCAATTGTTATGAGGGATATGGCAATTAGAAATATGAAGGAAGACGATTTAGAAGTAGTTATGAACCCAAAAGTTAGAGGTTGCTTATCGCTGTATGAGGCAGTAAAGAATGAAAAATTGGATTTTATAATGTTTTTTTCATCAATACAAAGTTTTATAGGAAACGCAGGGCAAGCAAATTATGCAGCAGCATGTGCATTTAAGGATTCTTATGCCTCTTATATAAATTCTTTATGCAATATACCTGTTAAAATAATCAATTGGGGATATTGGGGGTCAGTAGGTGTGGCTTCATCAGAAAAACACAAAGAAATTATGAAAAAAGCAGGTCTTCTTTCTGTTGAACCAGATGAGGGAATGGAGGTTATCGAAAGAATATTAAACTCTGAAAATGAACAAATTGTAATGTTGAAGGCGACCGATGAATTGATAAAACAATTAGAGTTTGTTGCAAAGCCTGTTAATAATTGTACTGAGGCTTTAGATGGAAAAGGAGCTACAAAGCTTTTGCTTAAGGGAAAAAATAAAGAGTGTAATGAAAGAAAACATAAGAAACTTTTAGCTGCTGTAATGAAAGTTATAAAGTCCAGTGTTGCTGATGCGTTAAAAATGAGAGAAGAGGAATTAGATGTTAATAGTCCATTTTCAGATTATGGAGTTGATTCCATTACAGCTGTAAATTTACTAAAAGAAATAAATGTGAGGCTCAAGATTACACTAAAAAATACTGTGATATTTGATTATGGGAATATCTATGACTTAAGTACATATTTATCAGAGGAGTATAAAAAAGAGTGTGAAACAGAATTATTTAAACACACGAATAGTAATATAGCGATTGATAGATTGAGTATGTTGGAACATTTAGCTGAGGGGGATCTAGGTGTTGAAGATGTTTACAAAAAAATCATCAACTGAGTTTGGAGGTAGCATATGCTGAGTGAAGAATTTGAAAAAGAGGTAAAAAAGATACTTCTGCAAGTGAAAAATAAGATTATTTCTCCGGAGGCAGGAGATTACGCGATTAATGAACTTAAAAACCATTTCGAACCATCTGTAGAAATGAATACAACGCCGGAATCAAAAGGTTCCGGCGTATCTAAATCAGGAGAAATTGATTTAGATGAAATAGCAATTATAGGAATGTCAGGGCGCTTTCCAGGAGCAGATAATTTAGAGAAGTACTGGGATAATTTATCAAATGGCGTTAGTTCGATTATAGAGGTACCAAAAGAAAGATGGGATATTGAAGAATTTTTTGATGAAGATGAAAATGTGTTGGACAAAACAAATTCTAGATGGGGCGGCTTTATAGATAATATAGATAAATTTGATCCTGGATTTTTTAACATTTCTGGTATGGAAGCTGAAGTTATGGACCCACAACAAAGAATATTTTTAGAAGAAAGTTGGAAGGCTTTAGAAGATGCAGGATACGCAAATGAAGATATATCTGGTTGCAGATGCGGCGTTTTTGTAGGTGCAGCACCACGAGATTATTTGAATTTAATTAGCGAAAAAGTAGATATTACTGCACAGGCTTTTTGGGGTAATACTGGTTCCATATTAGCGTCAAGAATTTCTTATTTCTTAAATTTAAAAGGTCCTGCTATTACAATAGATACGGCTTGTTCCTCATCATTGGTTTCAATTCATCTCGCTTGCCAAAGTATAAAAAATGGTGAATGTGAAATGGCTATTGCTGGGGGAATTTGGATATGTACAACACCTCATTACTATATTTTTACTAGTAATGCCGGCATGCTTTCTCCAGACGGGGTATGTAAAACGTTTGACAATGGTGCGGATGGAATTGTAAATGGGGAAGGTGTGGGGTGTTTGATATTAAAAAAATTATCCCAGGCAATAAAGGACGGTGATTCTATATATGGACTAATTAAAGGTTCCTGTATGAACCAAGATGGTAAAACAAATGGAATAACAGCCCCTAGTTCGTTATCACAGAGTAATCTGGAACTAGAAGTTTACAACAAATATCATATTAATCCAGAGACGATATCATTTGTTGAAACTCATGGTACAGGAACAAAGCTGGGAGATCCTATTGAAGTAGATGCACTAAAAAGGTCCTTTAATAAGTTTACTGATAAGCGTCAGTTTTGTGCATTAGGTTCTGTCAAAACTAATATTGGACACGCTTCATTGGCGGCTGGTATAGCTAGCGTGATTAAGGTGGTTTTGGCTTTGAAAAACAAAAAAATACCGCCCTCCTTAAACTTTACAATGGAAAATGAGCAATTGGATTTAAAAAATAGTCCATTTTATGTAAATACAGAGTTGCAAGATTTAAAAAGTGATGGCGAGCGGTTAAGAGCTGCTATTAGTTCTTTTGGCTTTTCAGGAACTAATGTGCATATGGTAATAGAAGAATATAAGGATAATGATTATCATCCGAATCCAGATGACTCCCAGTGTTATTTAATACCATTTTCTGGAAGAAGTGAAACAGAACTATTGTGCCGTTTGAGAGAATTTATGAAATGGAGTGAAAATAATAAGGAACGTGTTTGTGATATAGCTTACTCGTTAGGGAGATGCCGCAAGCATTTCGATTATAGAATAGCTTTTGTTATTAGTAATCAAGAAGAATTGAATTTAGAGATTAGTAATGTCCTGAAAAAGATACATCAAAAAGACTCGGGAGAAAATATAGTATCTGAGACGTCTTGTAATACGGAAAAATATGAAAATGTAGCGCAAATGTTAGGACAGTTAAAAAATCAGTATGAACTTGGTAAGGACATAGACTGGAAGGGGTTATATAATGACCAGGTATTAAAAAGGTTACATTTACCAGTTTATCCGTTAAGAAAAGAGAGCTATTGGATTAAGACAGGAACCAAAAGTAATACAAATAACTTATTGGAATCGCCTTTTATACACGGGAATATATCCAATTTAAAAAGTATAAAATACTTGACTGAAATTAGAAATATAGTGGAGAAACTTGGAAAATGTAAAGGGAAGGGCAGGATATACTTTCCGTGGTCCAGTTTTATTGAGTTATTTTTGGAGATAGGCAAAGTAGCCTCAGGAAAAAATGTTTTATGCATAAAGGATATGTTATGTGCTAGCCCAGAAGTGTATTCAGAAGATAAAACAAAATTTTTCACGGAGATATATAGATGGAATAATGAATATTATCTCGAGACAAATGACAGTCAGGACTCAACTATGATTGTGTATGCACAAGGTAAAATTTTGTTTGAAAAGCCGGTGAATGATATTGTGACACTTTTTGATAAAAAAGTATTGGAAGAAGAGTGCAGTCATTTGATTTCTATTGAAAAACGGAAAATAAGATTAGTGGACACTTTTCATATAATTTGTGAGAAAGAGATTGGGCATATACAAAAAATGGCAATATCACTAAATGGAGAAATGGCTTTGTTACATTTGAATATTAATGATGAATCTATACCAAAGTATGTTATTAATCCTCTTTTATTAGAGGAAATTTTTAAAACAGCCTTGTTAATAACCCCTAAAGAAGACAAAAAATATTACTATTTCTCCGGCCTGCATGAATTAATTATTAACAATCGTATAAAAAATGATTGCACAATTTATATTAAGAGAGTGAATTATATAAAACATAATAATAACGTCGTTGTATGGTTATATGATGTGCTTATTGTTGATATTTATGACGCTACTGTTTTAAGCATTAATGGATACAAGATTACGGCGTATTGATATCTTTTTAGAGAGGAGAAAAGACATATTATGAAAAATGAAATAAAAAATAACTTTAATTCTTGTTATACATTAAATTATTTTCAAGAGAGTTGGGTTGAATTACCTAGTCAAGATGAAAAAAATATATCGTCTGGAGCAGTAATTATCTTTGAACTAGAGGATTATCCATTGGATTTTTATGATACTTTTCTTGAAAGCAAAGAATTAATTACTGTTACGAAAGGGAAATCTTTTAAAAATGTGGATAAAGATCACTATAGTATAAACCCACAATCATATGATGATTATTTATTACTTTTTAAAGATCTGTCTAATAAAAAAATAAACATAACTGCCATTGTTTATCTGTGGTTGCTCAATGATGCAGAGTATGTTAATATGAATGATTTTTTTAGCAAAAGAAAAGAATTATATGTCGAAAATATTTTTAAAGAATGTATTACTAGTGTTACCCAATGTTTTTATTTTTTAAAAGCGCTGGTAACATCTATGATTGGACAAATAGATAGAATATTGATTTACGCATTTAAACAGAAAGATGAATGCAATCCATTTATTGATATGGTTGCTCCATATGGAAAATCATTAAGATTGCTAGCACCAGATTTAAGATCTTCATTTGTGTATGTTAATAATATTGGGCAGATTACAGACTCAATTGCTAAAGAATTAAGTGTATTACACACCAATACAGAAGTTTATTATATGAAAGATAATTGCTTAGTAAAAACATATTCTGCTTTTGAACCATCTGGGCTGCCAAAAACAAAGTTTGAAATAAATAGTACAGTTTTGATTACAGGCGGTATCGGTAAGTTAGGTTTACATTTTGCTAATTACCTGTATGAAAAGTATAAGGTCAATTTAGTACTAGTGGGTCATTCGGATTTGAACAATGAAAAAGCGTTAGCAATAACAGATCTTTCAAACAAAGGATGTCATGTTATTTATGAAAAAGCTGATGTCACTGATTTTAATAGCATGAAGAGTGTAGTTGAAAAAGCGGACAAGTATTTTGGTAAAATTGACACAGTTATACATGCTGCTGGCATTGTAAGTGATAAAGTGATTTCCATAAAGGACTACAATGAATTTTACAATATTATTTCTGTCAAAGCATTGGGAGCATTGGTTTTGGACGAAGTTACCAAAAGAGAACCAATAAAGAACTTTATTCTTTTTTCCTCTGTGTCTTCGATTATAGGTGATTTTGGGCAGTGTGATTATTCATTTGGCAATCGTTTTTTAGATTGTTATAGAGAAATAAGAGATCACCTTGTAGAAAAGCAAATTCGCCAGGGAGAATCGGTAGTTATCAATTGGCCTTTATGGAAAGATGGAGGCATGAATCAGGATGTTGAGGCAGAGAGTTTGTATTTACATACATCAGGACTTGATTATCTTACCGTTCAGGATGGAATAAAAATATTTGAGGAAGTTACAAATTTAAATTTAGGGCAAGGAATTGTTCTTTATGGAGAAACAAAGCGAACAAAGGCAATTTTAAATTCAGACGTAGAAATAAGTCAGGAAAAAAAATTGGAGCAGGTAAAACTTCAAAAAGAGAGGAAAAAAATGTATTCGAAAAATGAATTGCTCAGTTTAGCAGCTCAAATTTTAAAAAATGATATTAAAGATTTAGATGTAAATACAAATTTTGGTGATATGGGATTTGATTCAATTTCATTAAAAGTTTATGCAAGGGTTATTTCAGACAAATACAATATTAATATTACACCCGCAATATTTTTTTCGGCAAGTAATGTTAAAAAACTTACTTCTTTTCTAAAAGAAAAATTTCCTATAAATTCAAAAGAAGATGTGTTGGTAGAAAGTCAAGACCCTTATGTTGAAAGAAAAATCAATGGAATGTTAACTCCTTTAAAAATTCTTTATCCTCAACTTTGTAATGAGAAAATTAGAGACGTTGAGGAAAAAGAGATAGCAATTATTGGCATAAATGGGAAATTCCCTCAATCCGATAATTTTACTGAATATTGGAAAAACCTTGAAGAAGAAAAAGATTTAATAACCGAGATTCCATCAAATAGATGGGATTGGAAACAGTATTATAGTTCAGATAGATTTGCTATTAATAAAACTGTATCAAGATGTGGTGGTTTTGTAAATGATGTTGACAAATTTGATGCAAAATTTTTCAATATATCTCGTATGGAAGCAGAGTTAATGGATCCACAGCAACGTTTCTTGCTACAGGGTGTATGGAAAGCAATTGAAGATTCGGGTTATAAAGCTTCTTCAATGTCAGGCGGAAAGGTTGGGGTATTTATCGGTGCACAGTTTAATGATTATCAGGAGCTGTTACACGAAAGCGGGGAGATTCAGCCACAGTTGGTTACGGGGAATGCAGAAGCTCTTTTGGCAAATAAAGTTTCTTATTATATGAATTTTTTAGGACCTAGTGAAACGATAGATACAGCATGCTCCTCGAGTCTCGTTGCAATACATCATGCCGTTCAATCGATACAACGAGGGGAGAGTGAAATTGCAATAGCAGGGGGGATAAGCTTAATGTTATCTCCAAAAACCTTTATAAGTGCAAGCAAATTAGGTGTATTATCACCGGATAATCATTGCAAAACATTTGATAAAGATGCAGATGGGTATGTTAGAGGAGAAGGTATGGGAATTATTGTACTTAAACCTTTAACAAAGGCTATAGAAGATAATGATCACATATACGCCGTCATTAAAGGAACGGCTGAAAACCATGGTGGAAAGGCAAATTCATTAACAGCTCCAAACGCTGATGCCCAGGCATCATTAATACAACATGTATATACAGAAGCTGGAGTTGATATCAATACAGTCAGTTATATAGAGGCTCATGGAACTGGAACCGAACTAGGTGATCCTATTGAGATTGACGGTTTAAAGAAAGCCTTTTCTAATTTGGGATGTAGTGTAACTGAAAAGCAGTGCGGTATTGGTTCGGTTAAAACAAACATAGGGCATTTAGAACCAGCAGCTGGAATTGCAGGTCTGATAAAGGTGGTATTGGCGATGAAACATAGAAAAATTCCGGCTAGTATTAACCTAAAGGAATTAAATCCATATATTGACCTTAATGATAGCCCTTTTTATATTGTAAATAAAACTAAAGAATGGAAGACATTAGTTGATAAAGATGGAAATGTAATTCCTAGAAGAGCAGGTATCAGCTCATTTGGTTTTGGTGGTACGAATGCACATATTATTCTTGAAGAGTATCGCTCTTTCAAATCAAAGTCAACAAATAGTAATGTACAAATTATTATTCTTTCGGCTAAAGATAGTGATTGTTTAAATGAGTATGCGAAAAGTTTATATGACTTTTTGGTAAATGAAATTCAGGAAGCTCTTAATTTAGAGGATATTGCTTATACTTTGCAGTGTGGCAGGGAAGTAATGGAATATAGAGTAGCGATTATTGTACGTGATATTAACGAACTATGTGCATCCTTGAAGGCTTTTATAGAGGGTATAGAATTACCTAATGTGTTATATAACAATACTGGTGAGGTAAATACTGCAAGTATTATACTTAGCGATGATGATGTAAAGGAGTTAGTAAAAAAATGGTTAAGTAAAGATGAGTTGACAAAAATAGCAAAACTTTGGACAGTAGGATATGATTTGAATTGGCAAGAACTTTGGAACAAAAAAAATGTAAAAAAAATTTCATTACCAACATATCCGTTTAGGAAAGAATCATATTGGTTTTTAAAAAAGCAAGATAAAGATGATGCAAATAAAAAGAGCTTACTTGATTCTATAGATTATGATTCTATTTTAAATGGTAAACTTGTATTTACAAAAAGAATTGATTTGAAAAATATTTTAGTTAAAGATCATGTTGTTAATGATGCTAATATTTTTCCAGGTGTCGGATATATTGAAATGGCATATCAGGCTTTTTCGGAAGTTTTCAAAGAACGGTACTTCACTTTTGAAAAAGTATTTTGGCTACGTCCACTTGTAATTACAGAGGCTACGAAGATAATTAAAATTTTATTAGCTAAAAAAAGCGATAATAAAATGCTATTTGAGGTGTATGATTCGGAATATAGTAATAATAAATTGTTAGTAAGGGGTGAGGTAAACGTATTAGATAATATTACCTTGTCAAAATGTAAAATAGAAATAGAAGAAATTATAACACGATGTGACCGTGAAATGAATAATTCTGAAATATATAGACAATACATTCAAAATGGAATGAATTACGGTCCATACTTTAGAGGAATAAAGAGAACGTATTACAATGAAGCTGAGGTGATAGGAGTAATTGAAATTCCTGAAACGGTTATGCATGAGCAGGATTATACATTGAATCCATCTGTAATTGACAGTTCCTTGCAGACTATAGGGTGCATTATAGGTGATAAAAATAGAATATATTTACCATACTCGCTTAAAAAAATGGAGATATTAGGACCAATAACATCCAATATGTATAGCTATGCAAAAAGAAAGGGGAAAAACAACTATGATGTTATTATAACGGATAATAAAGGAAATATTTGTATAAAAATTTATGATTATAATTTTAGAGAAAATACTAATACAACTCTAGGTGATACTGTCCAAACTTCGTATTTTGAACAGATATGGAAAAAATCAAATACAGATGGCAAATGTTGTTTAATTACGCAACCGTTGCTAGTAATTTACAATGATTGCAGTTGTGAAATTGCGGATATGATAGTAAAAGAATATACAAACTCAATAAGAGTTAAAATCGGTAAAAAAAATGAAAAAATATCAAATTCAAAATGGGAGATTAAAGCGGACGATAAAAATGCATGGTTAGAATTAGTTCCTTTTATTAATACGATAAGCGAAATTTACTATCTTACTGGTATACAGTTGTGTGAAACTTGTTATGAAAATAATGATTATATAAAGAGAATACAAGAGGAGGGCGTGATAAACTTATTTAGATTAATTAAAATTCTTGATAATAATCATATGTTAAATACAATGAAATCGCTAAGGATTATCATCAACAATACACAAAGGGTGGCTAACGAAAAATATATTTTTCCTAATTCCTCAAGTATTTATGGATTTGCAAAAGTAATGGCAAAGGAATACGTGAATTTAAATATATCAATGATAGATGTTGACTTATTAAATACTGAGAAAGATTTAAATTCAACACTTTCACCTATCCTCTATCAAAACTCTGGTAATAATGGTGAGCTAGTAGTTTATAGAAATGAAAATCGATTTGAAAGATTAATATGTGAATTGAAAACTTATAAAAATTCTAAAAATAACTTTAAAGAAAAGGGAGTATACATAGTTATTGGAGGTTTAGGCGGTATTGGATTTATTCTATGCAAATATCTATCTGCAACTTACAAAGCAAGAATATTTATTATAGGAAAGAGTAATTTAAGTAAAGAAAAGGAAATACAGTTAAAACAGATTGAGGACAAAGGAGGAAATGTAGCTTATTATAAGGCCGATATTAATGATTGTGTACAATTACAAAGTGCGGTATGCGCAGCAAAAAAAACTTATGGGAATTGTATCAATGGTGTATTTCATTCTGCTATCGTGCCACTAGATCGTTCAATTCACAATATGACTGAGGAGGAATTTAGAGGCGCTTCAGATATAAAAATTTATGGGAGTATTAATATTTATTCTGTTTTTAAAAATGAAAGGCTGGATTTTATTGCTTACTTTTCATCAACATCAGCGCAAGCGGGTTTACCGGGACAAAGTAATTATGTAAGTGGTCTAAATTTTATGGATGACTTAGCTGAGTATTTGCAAGATAAGGTAGAATTTCCAATTAAAGTAATCAACTGGGGCTATTGGGGGATTGGCTCCAGTTCAAGCGGTGAGTTTAAGAGAAAAATGCAATTACAAGGAATATATCCAATTAGTGATGAGGAAGGAATGGAAGCACTGGAGTGGATTATGGGAAGCGAGAAAAGTCAGATTTTAGTGCTAAAATCTGACTCTCAACTCATAAAACAGTTAGAGAAAAATGATGCTGATGTGGTTAATTCTAATGATAGAGAAGTGGAAAATGCAAATGAAAATATACACAACGAAATAACCTGTTTTGTGTATAACGTAATAGCTAATATTTTAAAATGTCCAATAGATAGCATTGATGGATCAATTGAGTTTGAGGAAATGGGAATAGACTCTATAATAGGGTTTCAAATTATAGCAGAATTGGAAAAGCGTTTCCCTGACTTACCCGCTACTCTGCTTTTAGATTGTAAAAGTATTGAAAATTTAATTACTTTCTTTACTAATAGAAATATAGAAGAGGAGCAGAGGCAAAAAAAGATAGATACTGATGGTTACGATAATTCAATAATTGATATGAGGGCAGAATTAGAAAGTGAAATAAAGCAGATAATTTCGCTAATATTAAAATGTGAACCAGTAGATTTTGATAATGATACTCCTTTTACTGAGTATGGAATAGATTCAATCATTAGTTTTCAAATACAAGCTGAACTAGAAAAGGTATTCGGAGTGTTACCTGCTACATTATTAATTGACAGCGAAAACTTAAATGGAGTTATTGATTTTTTGATGAATAATAAAAATACAGTTCTTATAGGAAAATGCAATGAAAATTCGTACATTGATAACAGTAGTAATTTACAGAATTATTCAGTAGAGTGTGCTACTCAAAACAAAATAAAGAATTCGATAATAGAAATGGAAAGCTTTTTAATCGATGTAGAACCAGGAATTATGATGGAAGTGTCTATTAAAGGAACTGGTGAACCATTATTGTTAATCCCCGGTATTGCAGTTACTTCAGTTATAAATACGTATCAATTTAAAGAGTTAACATCAAAGTTTAAAGTAATTAGTATAAATCTACCAGGACACGGAAAAAGTGATGGGATTGAAGATTTAACTTATAAAGGGATCTCTAAAATACTTATGAAAGTGATTTCGAAATTAAATATTGATAAACCTTTGAATTTAGTAGGCATTTCTTATGGAGGAATCATAGCGCAGAATATAGCATTAGAATATCCTAATAGTGTTAAATCACTTGTTCTGTTAGGAAGCATAACAGAAACAAAATTTGAGGGGATTTCACAGATTTTCTCTTTTACTGAAGCAATAGCGGAGGATTTCAAAAAAGTTAAATTTGCTACATCTGGTGAGAGACGTGAAGAGATTGATTATTGTTATGAAATTTATAATCAGAGCCAGGAAACTAATCGTTTGATTTTGCTAAGATATCTTGAAGTGATGAAGATGAAGATGTCAATACGTAGTGAAATAAATCGTATAAATATTCCAACACTAATCATTTATGGACGATTAGACACGGTGGTATCTCCAGAAGAATCTATTTTGCTGCACTCAGAAATCAAAAACTCAAAACTGGTTGAAATTGTAGACGGAGGACACTTTATTCATTTAACCCACCATGAAGAGGTGAATACGGCTATTTTAAATTTTTTAAACATAACGAATAAGAAGTAAGAGGTGATAAAAGTGATATTAGAAACTATAAAGAGTAGGTGGGATGAATTACTAAAGGATGGAATTATACATTATTTTCCAGAATCAAACGTTCAAAAGATATTAGATCAGGGAGCATTTCCAATTAAAGTAAAATATGCACCTGAAAGAGCAAATAGGATAAAAAATCAGGATTCACAAACATTACCTCTAGGTGCTCGAATTTGGACAAGAAAAGATTGCTTATATGAGTTTAACAAGCTAATATTGTTGGCTAATACTCGTCCTGTTGGAGAATATCATTGTATTTTATGTTCAAGATTATTTCACCCACAGAATGATATCTCCTATGATGAGATAAATGAAATTACTGATATTGTTGAACGGTTTGGTCTTAGAGGATTTTTGAATTTGGTTGGAACTGCAGCTACGTTAAACCATTTTCATGCACAAATACTCGTTGATAAGTTTAATATTGAGTCACTCCATAGAATAGAAGTAGGTCAGGGATATTATTTACTTGATAAATATCCCGGTTCCCATATTTTAATTACAGGTTCCATAGAAGAACGTTGTAAAAACTTATTTAAGATAATAGAAAAACTTAAAAAATCGGAATTGCCATATACTGTAATGAAAAATGGCACTTTAGCTGATAGTCCACTATTCACTTTGCTTTTTTGGGACAACAATATTTTGTTAGTTCCACGAAAGAAAGAATGGTCCCCAATTACCGGAGCAATGGTTGGGGGACTAGAACTAAGTGGCTATTTTTTATTTAGCTCAGTTGTGCGTCCTAATGAGCCTTTTGAAGGTTTAAAATATACTGATTTAATTAAAACAATCAGTAAAGTAACTTTCAGTAATAATGAAACTGAATTTTTATATAATTAAGGAGGAATTACTATGTTAAAGGTAACGGTATTTTCAGGTGGAAGAGGTTCAAACTCACTAGTAAAAGAATTAATAAAAGATGATACTATTAAATTATCATTAATAGTAAATGCGTATGATGATGGGAAATCAACTGGACAAATTCGTACATTTTTTAATATGCTGGGTCCGTCAGATATTAGAAAAAATCAGGAGAATTTAATGACAGACAATTTTAAGAATTATAAAATTTGGTCTTCGATATTCAAATATCGTTTTTCCAATTCGGTAAAACATGATCAGTGTATCAGTATGTTAAATGAGTTTGTAAAAGGAAAAAGAACAAAAATAGGAGATGTCGAAATGCAAGAGGATGAACTAATTGACCTAATTAGAAAGTTGCTGAGTCAGTTTTTGATATCCTTGGCAATTTACGAAAAAGTACTGGAAAAAGAGTTTGATTTTTCAGATTGTTCTCTATCAAATTGCCTGTATGCTGGAGCATATGAATTGCTTGATAAGAGTTTTACAAAAACGATTGATCTTTTCAATATTCTTCTTCATGTACATGGAGAAGTCATACCAACTAATTTGGAAAATAAAAAATTAATGGGAATTCGAGAAAATGGAGATATATGTTATAACGAAGCAGAAATTGTGGAGTTAAGATCAAGTGTGAGAATCAAAGATATTTATTTAGTAGATGAATATTTGGATAAAAAAATAGTTGAACAAAATTTCAAATCAGTAGAATCAAAACGTAATTATTTAACACGCATTCAAAGTTATGTTCATGGAACGGAAGCAGCGTTAGCGGCCATAAAAGATGCTGATATTATAATTTATGCTCCTGGAACACAGCATTCTTCGTTATATCCAAGTTATATGACATTAGGAATTCCAGAAGCAATATTTTCAAATACAAAGGCTCTAAAAACATTTATTTGTAACATAGGTGAGGATTACGAAACACCAGGGTACACAGCGAGTGAGTTTTTAAAAAGTGCCTATAAATATATGACTAGAAATACTAAAATGAATATGCCTATTTCCGAGTTGATAGATGTAGCTCTTGTGAACACATCGCGTTCTAAAAAAAAGGAGGATATAAGGTATGTAGAAAATGATTTCAGTGTACTTGATAAATTACCATTAAGTGTGGTTTACGATAATTTTGAGTCAGATGATTTAGGTAAACATAATGCTGTTAAGGTTGTTGATACTATTAAAACCATTTATTATGAAAAGTTTTTAAGGAGTTTATCATATGACTTTAAAGTGGAATAGAAAAAAATATTTTATATTTGATTTTGATGGCACTATTGCTGACACTAATTCTCTACATTCAAAAGCGTTTAAAGAGGTTTTTAGATCTATTGGGGTATCAGACTTTAATTATGAAAATTATAAAGGAAAAAGGACATATGACGTTTTTTACGATTATCTACGTTGTAGAGGAATGAATTTTTCTAATAGTGATATTCAAATACTTGTTGAAAAAAAACAACTCATCGCAAGAGAATTGATGGAAACAGAAATTACTACATTTGATGGTGCCATTGAATTCATAGGTCTGCTAAAACAAAAAGGGTATATTTTAGCAATTGCAACTTCATCGTCCAGAAAAGGCGTCACATTAGCATTAAATGTACTTGGGATTTATAGTATGTTTGACTATATTATAACTGGAGAAGATATAGCCCATGCAAAACCGTCTCCGGACATTTATTTGAAGGCGCTAAAAGTGGCGGGTATTCCGTCAGAAGAGGCAATTGTATTTGAAGATTCGGAATCTGGAGTACAGGCAGCTGAAAGCGCTGGATTAGAAGTGGTAAAAGTGAATAGTAATTGTTCACAAAGTTACTATTGTGCAGATTTTTCAACTTTAATTAAAATTTATAATTAAAAAGGATTTGCTCTCGTTCGCATAACGTGGAGGGAGAAGAAAGGAGTATATGTGGGAAAAATATCAATTGTAGTTGTTGGAACACATGGTGAAGTTCGCCCATTGCTGGCATTGGCAGTTGCATTAAAAAAAATTGGACATGAGGTGATTTTGTGCGCTCCACCAAATGAAGAGGCTTGGATTGCAGGATATAATTTTGAATATTATTCGACTGGATGTGACATTAACGAATTAATTCGAGGATTAAATGACTATATGGGTCACCCTCTAAAGTTAGTTAAAGCGTATAAGCGAACTCTTAATAAAATAATTAGTGGTCAATTCCAACTTTTGGATAAAATTAATAATTCAGATATAATTATTGGGAGTGGCGAACCATATTCGATTCCGTCAATTGCTCAGAAATACCGGATTCCCTATGTTTATGTAGACTTGATTACACAACTTATGCCATCTACAGAGTACCCACCAACAGCTATACCATGGCAGAATATGCCGAGGATTATAAATAAAATATGTTGGATTTTAATTAATTCATTATTAAATTATTCACTTCTTGGCAAAATAAACGAACAAAGAAGTATACTAGGTTTGAAAAAAATAGGAGATTTTTACAAACATTTTGTCGATAGTTTCAGTTTATGTATTATAGCAGTTAATGAAATTTTGGATAAGGTGCCTAGTTATAAATTTAATTACTTACAGACTGGGTTGTGGCATGTTCCGGAATTAAAAGATGATGTTTTAGAACCAGGACTAGTTAAGTTTTTAGAAAGTGGTCCACCACCGGTATATATAGGATTTGGAAGCATGAGTGATCCAGAACCAGAGAAAACATGTAAAATTATTGTAGAAGCAATTGGTATTTTGGGTTGCAGAGCTATAATTTCTAAGGGGTGGGCAAATCTTTGTAGAGATATAGATATGAATAATATCTACTTACTAGGATTTGCATCACATAAAAAATTATTTCCCAAGATGGCAGTAGTTGTACATCATGGCGGGGCAGGTACTGTGTATACAGCAGCATGGTCGGGGGTCCCTCAAGTTATTGTTCCACATATGCTAGACCATTACTATCAGGCAGCTCTATTACATAAAAAGCACATGATTCCCAAAGCAGTAGACCGCTCAAAACTGACGAGTAAAAAACTTGCAGAAGAAATAAAAGAAGCTATGACTAATATAGAGTACAAAAAAAACTGTATTAATGTTGGTAGAGAGTTGAGAAAAGAAGATAAAAAAAGTCTATTACAAGCTGTTGAGGCGATTGAAAGGGTTATGACATTACCCCGTGAAAGAGGGGAAATATGAACTATAAAACAATAAAGGTTGAGTGGGTAAGAAAAATTTGTTTTATTCAATTATTTCGTCCGCTAGAAAGTAATACAATTAATTTAGAGATGATTGAGGAGATTTCGCAAGTATTATTTCAATGTGAAAAAGATGCTAATATTGTTGTACTTGAAGGTGGATCATCAATATTTTGTTTGGGAGCTGATCTTAATGAAATTCTTAATAATAACTCAAGTATTGCAAGTGCACAAGGAATTTATACTATATGGAAAAAGATAGCATTAGGTTCATATATTTCTATTGCACACATAAAGGGAAAGGTTAATGCTGGTGGAATAGGATTTGTTGCTGCATGTGATATTGCAATAGCGGATAATTCATCTACATTCAGCTTATCTGAATTGTTATTTGGTCTTTATCCTGCATGTGTACTACCTTTTTTAATTCGAAAGGTTGGCTTTCAGAAGGCACACTATTTTACAATCATGACACTGCCAATTGATGTGGAATGTGCTTATAAATGGGGTATAGTAGATGCATATGGTGAAAATAGCGATGATATACTAAGAAAGCATTTATTAAGACTTGAACGCTTACAAAAATCGGGTATATATCAATATAAGAAATATATAAATAGTCTGGTGGATTCGATAGTTGAAGTCGAAGAGAAGGCTACAATAGCAAATGCAACAATGTTTGGGGATAAACAAAATTTACAATGGATAAATCAATATGTTAAATCAGGAATATTCCCATGGCAGAAAAATTGAAAAATAAAAAGAGAGGATTGTTTATTATGAAAGTTGGAATTGAAGCAATTAATTTTTATGGGGGTAGTGCATATGTTGACGTAAAAGAGTTGGCAGATTATCGAGGTTTGGATATGGCAAGATTTAATAATCTTCTAATGAAAGAAAAAACTGTGGTCATGCCGTTTGAGGATCCAGTTACATATGGAGTGAATGCTGCTAAGCCGATTATAGATTCACTTACGGATGAAGAAAAAAATCGTATTGAGATGGTGATAACGTGTACAGAGTCGGGAATTGACTTTGGAAAGTCAATCAGTACATATATTCATGATTATCTGGGCTTAAAGCGTAATTGTAGATTGCTTGAGGTGAAAAATGCATGCTATTCTGGAACTGCCGGATTTCAGATGGCCATTAACTTCATATTATCGAAAACATCTCCTGGAGCAAAGGCTTTGGTAATAGCAGCAGATATTGCAAGGTTTATGACGGTTGACGGCGGTACTGCGTTAAGTGAAGATACTTCCTTTGTTGAACCCAGTTCTGGTGCAGGAGCCGCAGCTATATTAGTAAGTGAAGATCCTCGTGTTTTACAAATAGATATTGGAGCTAATGGATATTATGGCTATGAGGTAATGGATACCTGCAGACCCATACCGGATTTTGAAGCCGGAAATGCAGATCTCTCATTGCTTTCATATTTGGATTGCTGTGAACAAGCATTTTTACAGTATCAAAACCGCGTTGAAGGTGTAGATTATTTAAAAACATTTGACTATTTGGTGTATCATACCCCCTTTGGTGGGATGGTTAAAGGCGCTCATAGGACAATGATGAGAAAACTTCTTCGCTCTGATGTTAAAACTATTTCTGATGATTTTGAAAAAAGAGTAATGCCGGGTATGAAATATTGTCAAAGAGTTGGAAATGTTATGGGTGCAACTATATTTTTGTCTTTGTTAGGAACGATAGATTATGGTGATTTTAGTACACCACGAAGAGTAGGGTGTTTTTCATATGGCTCGGGATGCTGTTCTGAATTTTATAGTGGTGTTATTAATTTGAATGGACAGAATGAAGTACATAAATATAGAATAAGCCAGCAATTGGAGTCTCGCTATAAATTGTCGATGTCAGAGTATGAGACTTTAATCAGAAACAGTGACAAAGTGCGATTTGGAACAAGAAATGTTTTAGTTGACAATGCTTTGCTTCCTGGAGTTTTTGAATGTAAAAGAGGTATGAATTTATTATATCTCAACAAAATTAATGAATTTCATAGAGAGTATGGCTGGATAAAACATTAGTGAGCAGTTCATGTCAGAAGTGATGCTTCTATTTTTTGCTGTATAGGGTGTGACCAGCGAAGTTAGACCATACCAGCAGGTACAGTCCGTTCAGAATAATCGCCAGTGAAAAACATTTTATGCTTGATGATGGATAGGTCGATCGTCCGAAATGGGCAGATGGCACTGGATAAGAATCTGCTTCTTGACTGTGAGTATTATGAATAGCGGGCAATGAGACGTCGTCTAAACAGAAAGAAGGCGATATGTTTTAATCGAGTTGCTCGGATAGGTAATTAGTGGAATGCGATGAAAGCTACACGTTCCTTTTTAGGGGAGGGATTGGCTGTAAGGCATATCCCTTTCCCGTGATCAGAGATAAAGATGACAACAAAACATCTTTTGGGAAAGACTCCCTGCTTCATTCATATCTATAGGGAGGGTAAGTGTGATGGAAATATCATGAGGGCTAACAACTCCAAAGAATAAATACGATATCCTTAGAATAGACAATATCTGACAGCTGGGAAAAGAGTAAGAGACGATTCCATACTCTTAGATGTACTGACGAAGCATGGAAACTTTTTGATTACCTACGAATGGCACGTGCTGTTATATATAAAGCAATGGCTGGATGCCCAATTAAGAACTTCCAGCCAAGGTATTGTCCTATCTTATATTATTATGTTTATCCAAAACATCTAAGAGAAACTATATTTTTTGAAAATTTTTCATTTTCATGACCAAATGGTGAAAAAAAGTTGTAGATTGGAAGAGCCTTATTGGTCTGACGAAGTAAATTTGCAATTGTATCAGTTGGGCTTAAATCTAAAAATATAAAATTATGGTTTAAGATGAACCTATGTATAATAGCAGCAGCATTAATTTGCTTTCTCAGTATATCCCAACAGTAGTGTTTGTTGAAAGTTGTAATTTCTTTTTCCATAACTGCAGAAAAGTAATGTGTTTTGGGAGGAGAGAAAGAAATCTTATCGTATAATCCAATAATTTTATTTTTTGCTGATTCAATAGCGGAGGAGTGAAAACCATATTCTACATTTAGGCGAAATGATAATATGCCTTGTTTTCTTGTCCAGTTTTCAAACCTATTAATTTGATATGTGTTTCCTGATAATATATAGTTGTGTTCGCTATTAATTACACCGAGCGTTAATCCAGACTCAATCATTTGTTGTTTAAAGACAGAAAGGCTTTCAGCTACAAGTATCATTCCCCCTTTAGAGCAAGAGGCGTCAAGTATTTGAGCTTGTTGAATAATAGATCGAAGACAATCTTCAATATCAATTATACCAGATAAAGCCATTGCAGCAAATTCCCCCAGGCTGCTTCCAAAAACATAGTCTGGGTATATGCCGTAAGTAATTAATGTTTTTGCTAATGCAACTTCTGTCATAAATATTGCTGGATGCGTATATATTAATTGTTGGAATGGCATGCTCTTTTTTTTGCTACGTATTATATCGATGATTGATACATTGAGAAGTTTATAAGCGATTTGATTTAAATCGTCCATTTGTTTACGGTAAATATCATTGCTATCATAAAGTTCCATCCCCATCTGAAAATACTGCGTACCCTGTCCCGAAAAAATGAATAAATTCATAGCCATGATCAATCTCTCCCTTACCTAAAATCAAATAAATTTTTATTTGCAATATTTAAACGAAAATCCACAAATTTATTTTGATCATCAATCCCCAAATATATATTGTTTTTCATTAATAGACTAAACATTTGTCCGGGAGGCATACCATAACTGTGGCCGGGATAAATTTTTGTTTTGCCTGGTATATGTTCTTTGAGATAGGCTAGGCTATTATACATTTTTGCCGCGGCAGGTTTGTCAGGACAAATTCCACAACCTTCATAGAACAAAGTGTCTCCGGTAAAAAGGTTTGAGTCGATATAAAAACACATACTTCCTGAGGTATGACCAGGTGTTAATATGCAAAGAATATCAATAGATGCAACATTAATTTTATTGAGTTGTCCCAAAGGAATAAGATTTGGAACATGATATCCACTTTCCTCAATTTCATTTCTTGATATGTAAACAGATGAATTATATATTCCAATCAATGGTTCTACTAAATTAGTATGGTCTATATGTGAATGAGTCAAAAATATAGCCTTTAAATAAAGTTTATGGCTTTTAAAAAAACTTTTCAATTTATTGAATTCCCAAGATGGATCAATAACAATACATTCTTGAGAATTTTTTTCTGCTATGACATAAGTATAATTTATAAATGCGCCTTGAAGACATCTAAATGTAAAAATACTATAGTTTGTATTCACTAATAATCACTCCCTTGTTTGTTGAATAAAATTATCTTTTTTACATAATTATCATTGTATTTCGTTAGACATCTAATTGATATATCAATAAAACACTGCTGATTTAAAAAATTCAATTCTATTTTGGCACGTCCTTTTCTTTTATTTATTTTTTTTATGATTCCATTATAATTAGATAAGGGCCCATCTATAATGACTACACGTTCATTTTCAATAAATATATCTGATGTTTCTATTAACCCATTAGTATTTATTAGACTATAAATAGATTTTATCTCATCATAGACTATTTTTTGAAAACAGCCTTCATTTCGCAAAAAACGTATTATATTTTCGAGTTTATTGTTTCTAAGAATTTCATATATCTTTAAAACTTTGTCTGTTTCTAGCATCACATAACTTGGAAATAAAACTTTAGTGCTACATATTTTTTGTCCTTTTCTATATTCTATGATTGTCCGCTTGGGTACTAAAACCTGATATTTTTCATCTGGAATATAATAATCCACAATTTTACTAATATTAGCACTAACGATATCTTCAGTTCCAGTTTTAACAAATAACGCATACCAATCCATATGGATACCTCCTGAAAAAAGCCAGTATCATCAACATGATGGTTTATTATAGCACAATGAGAGGGGATTTTTAGATAAGGCTCTATTTTGTTTGATTTTGGCCATGAAAAGTTGAATTTTTATTTAAAAAATCTTGACATAGATTTAAAACAAGTATATAATTAAACGTGTTTAAAACATGTTTAAGAAAGGAGGATATCTTGTCTCCCATACCAAATATTTTATCAGTTAGTAGAATTTTTTTATCATTATCATTATTATTTCTACCAAACATGTTAAGCGTACATTTTATTTTGATTTATATTTTATGTGGTATTACTGATATAGCGGATGGCTATTTTGCTAGGATGCTTAAGAGTATGTCAGTTATAGGTGCTAAATTGGATACTATAGCAGATATGGTTTTTTATGCTATTATTGCTTATTTTATATTGTGGCATATGAATATGAGATATCAATTAATTTTGGTTATTAGTATGTCTCTGGTAGTCCTTATAAGAGTGATAAATATGATTATAACTAAAAAAAAGTTCTTTAAATGGAATGTAATACACACAACTGGTAATAAAATAACTGGGAGTATCATATATACAAATATTCCGATTTTTATTGCTTTAAAAAAAATGCCTATTGAAATATTAATGCTGGAAATAATTATTGCAATTCTATCTGCCTTGGAAGAAACTTGTATAATTATTTTTAACAAAAAGTATGATGTTAACCAAAAGCATTTTTTTTATAAACGAAATTTATTTCTTATATAAATACAAATGTACAAGGAGAAAAGTATTTAATGCGAAATGATCAAGCGACTCAAAAAAAAATAATTGATGCAGCTGTGGAAATGTTAAAAGAGGTAGAAGACATTGATAAAATAACTGTTCGTCAAATTGCTGAACGTGCAAAAGTAAATATTGCATTAATTAATTATTATTTTAAGACAAAAGACAACCTACTATATATAGCGATTGGTGATGTAATGAGTAATGTAGTTATGGAATTCCAGAATATTGATGATTATAAGGAGCTGTCGCCAATTGCAAAATTAAAAAGAATGTTGGCTGAATTATGCACTATAGCAATTTCAAAGGATAAATTATTCAAGTATATGCTATCACAGGAAATTATCACAGGAAATACAAATACGGCACTATATCTACTTCCTCTTATAAGAGAAATATACAGAGATAATAAAACCGAATTAGAACTACGTGTTATTGCTTTACAAATTTTACATCCCATTCAAGTTGTTGGAATTTCTCCTGAATCCTTTTATACATATTGCGGAATTGATATGTTTAAAATGGAAGACCGGAATAAATTCATAGATATGTTAATTGATAATGTAGTTTAGTATTAAAGGAGGAAACAAAAATATGAAAGTTGCAACTATTTTCAGTTCTATTTTAACTTTTTTATTTATGCTCTCAACAGTAATATGTGGATTTTGGATGAGAGCAAATAATACCATAGAAGATTCTATAGAATTTCATATGAATTGTGCCATCATATCTGTTATCTTATGCTTTGTAACTATAGTATTACTGATTATTACAGTAAAAAGGAGTGCAAGGAGGTGACATTATTTTATGGAGACAATTTTGCTGTATGTAAGTAAATCTGGGGCGACAAGAGAGTGTGCAGAGTTAATTAGAAAAAAAATAGAATGTACACTAGTGGATATCACGAATACAGTTCCTAAATTAGAAGAGTACGATATGGTTATAATGGGATCTGGTATTAGAATGGGAAAAGTATACAAACCATTAGTAACCTTTATGAACAATGAGCGGGAAGTACTTTTGAAGAAGAAGATAGCATTATTCTTTTGCAATGCATATCCCAATACTTTTGATAAAACACTTGAAAAAAGTATACCGAATGAAATTATGAAACATGCTTCGATTATAAAATCTTTTGGAGGAAGGCCCCCGTTCTCATCGGTACCAATTAATGATTGGTTAAATATAGATAATTTTAAATTTTTTACTAAAGCCATAAGGCAATAAGAAATACAATTACTCAAGGGAGGGAGCATTGTGCTTCTTCCTTTTATCGTATAATACGAGGAAAGTTAGTCAAATGGCACTTTTAAGAGCAAAAGTCCGCAAAAAATGCGGGAAAAGCAAACAGATAATGGTTCAAGGAGGGCAGTTTTACTTTTGCCGTTGTACTTTCCTTTTAGAATTTCTGGTAAGATGTTTATGGAATAATTATGAAAACAAGCCTTTCCCTCAAGATTGAGAGGCAGGTGAGCAGAAGTGTCGAAGCCATTTATTTATATTCAAAAATACTAAATCAGGAGGAAAACATTATGAGGATTCTTACGAAACTGTTTATAGTGTTAACTAGCATTTTGGTTTTTCAAACTATAATTCATTCACCAAAAAAATATATTACCGTACCAGAAAGTGTTACTGATTTCATGAGCTGTCACTGAACTGATTTCTAATGCTGTCATTGACCTGCTCAAGTTTTTTTCATTGTCGATACTCTACGGGCGGCTTCCCGCCCGTATGATCTATCATATATCTACGTACTTTGATAATTCAACAAGTGCATACGCTACACTGCAGGCATCTACTTTTTTGAGTTTCGTACTGCTAAGCCGTTCCAGATTCCAAAAGGAATCTGAAAGAGATGCCAGTTCTGTTCCAATATCCCAGTTGGGAATACAGATATAATTCCCGTAGGCATGATGTCCAACCAGCAGATGAAAATAACTTCCTCTGGCAGTTACTTCTACTTCATAAGGTTCCGAATCCAGTTGGATAGGGATGATCTCCCCAGTCCATGGTGTTCTGGATGCTCCTGACAGCCTTGCCTGAAAAGTCATCTTCATGAATCAGCACCACCTTTCAGCATTTCGTGGTCCACCACGTAGCGGACCATGTGCTCATCAATCAGACGCTTATTCTGTTGAAAGGCGTACATCAGGCATTTTTCACTGATGCGGTTAATGCTTCTTGGGATTCCAGCAGACTCCCGGTAGATATCATCCAGTGCCTTCTCCGTAAAAAGATCCTGGCGGCCACCTGCATACTTTAAATGGGACTGGATATACTGCTCCGTTTCAGAACGATCCAGATGTGGCAGCACGCAGTTGATGTCAATACGCTGGCGTACTGCGGCGTAACGCTGCAGCTTCAGCTTATCCCAGAGTTCTGTCTGCCCCACAAGTACCAGTGCCATGGGACTCATGGAATCAAACCGGTAGTTAAGCAGAAATCGGAATTCCTCAATGGTTTCCTTTTCAAGAAGATGGGCTTCATCCAGAATACAGATCACTTTTTTATGCTGGACACCACGGATGATCTCGATTTGGTCCTGCAGCTGGCGCTTCGCATCTCCGCGGTAGAACCTTGACTCCATCCCAAGCTGGTCAAGCAGTCCTTTATAGAACCATCTCGGTGTCAGCTTCGAATCTGACAGATATAGAAAAATATACCTGTCCTTTGGAAGTGAACCGACAAACTTTCTGATCAGCGTGGATTTTCCACATCCTGCATCCGCAGTGACGACTGCAAAAAGCTGGCGGTCAGCGGCATAAGCCAGACGTCCGATGGCATCCGCGACATAGGGGGATTCATAAAGCAGTCCCGGTGGGATATCTCTCGTAAAAGGAGTATGATCCATTTCAAAAAAGGCTTCATACATGATCTGCATCCCCCTTTCCATAGCTGCTGAAAGAAAGCGCATTTGCCTGCATTTGCAGGGATTGCTCCCGTTTGCGTTTGAGTCCCTCTAAAAATCTGGAGGATTCCGGTTCTGCCGGAAGCATGCTTACCGGTATTTCCGGTTTTGGATCGCAGTATTCGCCTATCTGCAGCGGTCTTGCGAGAAATGGTTTTATCCCATCATAAGAAACGGTAATGATTTCCGGTTTTAGAGGATCATAGGAAATCCCTACTTTTGCACCGACCAGTGAGGTGCTGGTCTCATACATCCGGCCGGCAACGCTGATGCAGCCGCCCTTATCCACTTCGCGCTCTTCGTGGTGCAAGAAAGCATTCCCTACAACATTTGTATCCAGAAATACAAGTGGATGTGAATCACGGTTCCATTCCTGGAGTGGACTGATCCCACCGGCAGGAGCGGGAGAACGGAGGCTTTTATAGTATTCCTCAATCCCTTCATGTGGCTTGTTGTGATAATACTCCTCCAGCCAGATATCCCAGAACCGGTTCAATTCCTCCAGCGTCCTGATCTTCTGGGCAGAAGCTTCTGCCAGAAATGCATTGACAAAGCGGTTGAATACTTCTACACCGCCTTTCGACTGAGGAGAGTATGGCTTTGCTTTCAATACCCGGATACCGAGCATGGAAAGTGACTGGATAAGCTGTCTGGATACGAATTGCTTGCCGTTGTCGTGGTAGCAGGAACGAATTTTTCCATGCTTCAGGATTGCTCTGTGGTAACAGTCTTCCACAATGCTTTCCCGCTGGTGATCATACCATTTCGCTTCCAGAACATAGCGTGAATGGTTATCAATGATCACCACCAGGTAAGTCTGGACTCTGGTGCTGTTTGGTCCGATGGGAAGTTTCAGCCCATACTTGATATCCGATTCGACAAGCATCATGCGGTGGGGCTTACAGAAGCGTTTGGATGAACTTTTCCTTGCATCTGTGTATTTTTTCATCTGCTTCTTGCCAAAACCACTTTTATAAAGGTAGCGCTGCATGGTAGAGCGTTTCAGTATGCCGGGTGGCACCAGTCCTTCCATCTCCAGTATCAGAATGATCTGGGCGACGGATCTGGATGGGACTTCCCTTTTCAGCTGGATTGCTTCGCTTACCAGTTCGTCAAAGTTTTCTGGCAGCGACTGTGTCCTGCGTGATTCCCGGTTCATTGGTTTCAATCCGGAAAATCCATTCTCCCGGTAGTGGTTCTCATACCGGTAAAGACTTCTGGTGGAGACCTGATGCTGTTTAGAAAGCTGCTCTCTGAGTTCTACACGCTTTGCCTGGTCAAGGGACTCGTCAAGCAGCGGAGAGATCATCTGGAATCTTGCCAGTGCCTGCTCTTCCTGCCATGTTTTTGTTGTCTGCTCTTCGTTTTTTAATTCGTTTGTTATCATACTGATTACCTCCTATGAGGCAATCGTACATGGAAACGGATTGACAGTACAATGAAAGTCGGTGCATAACTATTGGTTCCAGGTGGATTGCAGGAATACACCTGAATTATAAATAAAACGGAGCACAATGCGCAGCCAGTCACAGGTGTCCTTGCGTAGTCTTTCAAGCAGTGAAACGCTGGTTGTCAGGAACTTCTCAGAAAAACCAAGAAGCTGGTATCCTTTGGATCTTAAAGTCCCTTCCATCGTATCCCGGTTAAGTCTGAACCAGTGGTGCCACTGATGCGTGGTCTCCTCACTCGGATGATCTTCGAAGCCTTTTGTGTCAGGCGTGATCAGTCCATCCAGAACACCGGCCATGATATCTATTTCGAAATGCTTATGCGGAGCCAGCATATCCGGAAGTTCGCGGTGCATGGAATGGCAGGATTCATTGGTACAGACCAATCGGCGGATACGGAGCCAGTGGACTTTCCCCTCTGATCCTTTCATGATACGTTTTACGTGGTCGCGATGTTTCAGGGGATGACCACAGATTGGGCAGATGGAATTTTCGCTGCTTTCAATTAAAAATATGTTCTTCCTCATTGTAGGATACCGTGTAATCTGTTATAATGACCATGGTTTTATACCAATGGTCTCGGTGACACGATCTTGTGAGGAGGATGTCACTGGGACCTCTTTCTTTTTTATACTTTATTGACAGTATAAAGGTCTACTCAGTGACAGGCAAGAGATTCAAAAATAAGTCAATTTAGGTTGGCAATAACACAGAAAGAATTAAAAAAGAAGGGGAACATATTTGTAAGACTTATATATTATAAGATGGATTATGTTGATTTAACAGGAGAGGATTGCTTACTCAGAAAATAATTAGACAAATTTGGGAAAATCACTAGCGGAATTACATCTTTTGTAAAGTTATTCAGGGGTTTAGAAAAATTACAACAAAAATAAATTTATTTATTTGGAAAGGAAGAAAATTAAATGAGAAAAAAAATAATTATCTTGCTCTCACTAATTTTAATATTATCAGCCTCAATCAATGTGTATGCCGTTGAAACACCAAATAAAGAGGTTTCACCAAAAACAATTGTTTTACTTCATGGTGGATGGCATGGGGAATGGAGCTGGTATAAGGTGAAGGATAGACTAGCAGAAAAAGGTTTTAAGATTGTCACAATAGAATTACCTGCGCATGGTAATGATATGAGTTGCTCATGGGAAACAACTATTCAAGATTACGAAAATGCGATTATTAATAAATTGGACGCATTAAATGAAAATAATGTTATTTTAGTGGGTCATGGAACAAGTGGAGCTTTAATTTCAAGAGTGGCAGAGTTAAGACCGGATCTGGTTGAAAAATTAGTATATGTTGGAGGGGTGGTTGCTAACAATAGCGAATCAATAGCCAGCATATTACTTAAAAATTATGATTCATTAGCCTTAAGAAATGCTAGGGTTAATATTATTAATGGGGAAATTTTTATTAAAAAAAATATGATAAACCAGGCTATATATAATACAATATCTGATGAGACTGATTTATCAATATGCGATATGAATGTTCAGGGAGAACCAATGCTTCCGTTGCTGTGTAAAATTGGTTTAGGTGTAAATTATCAGTCCACATACAAATATTATATAAAAACATTACAAGATAATTGTGTTACAGCAAATTTTCAGGAAGAATTAATTAAAAAAAATGATTTTGAGAAAATTTATGACATGGATAGCTGTCACATGCCGTTTATATCCAACCCAATAGAGTTTGTAGATATAATTGAAGAAATTGCAAATCAGTCAGTAGAACCACGCATGCTGAGCAGAAGTGCATCTATATCTTTTAGTGACACAAATGAAGTAATGGAAATTCAACAGGAGATTGCAAATAATACTTCTGAGACAGAAATGGATTTTAAGAAATACATGGAACTTTTTGATGAGTACCAGGATAATTAAAATAGGTAATTGTTAAATGATTTTTTCGTTTCTGTGGATAGTTATCCACAGAAACGGCTAGAGAGCCGAGGTCATTATTCAGATAAATTTCTGAAGTGACATAAAACATACGATTTTGGGCTTACACAAATAAGCCCAACGAAGTAGTATGACAATTAAATACTTTTTCAGGCAGCTAAGGGTTTTAGGCTTCTGATGTATTGTGGACAATTCATACGGTATGCGACGATCACAGTAAGCTGGCTGGCAATCCCGGCCAGAAATACATCTGCTTTTGTAGTGATGTGATTACGCGTCCTGCGCCCGGCAACACACATATTGATTTTAAAGTGGTTGATTGCCCGTTCCACAATCGTCCTGATTTTATAAAGGGATTTCCATTCGTCCGTAGCCCTCTGGATTCCCGGAAAGATGCGGAAATCCATGTTTTCGTAGGTATAGGTGGTCCTGCCCTTCTTAGCGGAGCTACAAGGTTCCGTACAGTCGCAGACCCACTGTCCTTTTACCATGTGAACCTTGGGGCAGCCCCATTTATCACGGTCAGCACGTCCTTTTTCATGACAATGTCCGAGGTACTTCATATCTAAAGAGGGGTCTTTCGGACAAGTGGGATAGCCATAAAGATTGTAACCAACTTTATCAAGGCTGTTTTCGTTCCGGGTATTATAGGGAATCAGTGCCCTGGAAAAATGGAATTCATTTTTAAGGAATCCATAGGTATCAATGGTATCAAAGGCGGAATCCCCCAAGAACGTATTTGGCTGGAAGTGGGGATGCAAGGCAAAAAAGTCAGAAAGCACCGGTTTCAAGGAGGTGGAATCCCCAATGGATTTATCTTCATCAGGAGAATCGGATTTCTTTCCTGCCGGTATTTCCGGATGCAGCTGTTTGAAATCATCATCCAAAAAAGTAATGTGCCGGATAATGCCAAGTCCATTGGTAAGGATGGCAAACTTGTCCGCATAACAGAAATGGCCATTAATGTACTGCTGTTTCGCATGGGGAGAAGATGCGGCCTGTGAAGGCATGAGACCGTAAGCCATCATGTAAGGGTCAACCTCCGGATTATCTTTATAATAGGCCTTTAATTTGCGGATGAGGGCGTTGAGGGTCTTGGGATTGTTTTCGGTGACGTAGAGTTCAATCCCGGAAGTATCAAAGGTGAGCATCTGAGCCAGTGAAGAATCAATGGCCAGACAGATGGGCTCGGTAAAATCAACAAGCTGAAGGAACATTTCTTCAATAAACGGAAGAAAATCCTGTTTGAAGCGTGTAAATAGCGGAGTATCCGGAACCTTATGGAAGCCGCAAAAATCGCGAAGTTCCTTACAGAGATTAAGAAAAAGGATAAGCAAGGAATCTGTAGGAATGGAAAAAATCTTCTGAAGGATGAGGGCAGCCAAAAAGCCGGAAAGAGGGTAAAGTCGTTTACGGCCTAAAGAGCGGTAAAAGGCATTGAAAAAAGAGTCAGGAATGAATGATTCGAGATCGAGGTGCACATCAAGAAGCTGAAAAAAGGAAGGTGCATCATCGGTAAACAAGTCCTGGCATTCAGAAAAGGTTTCCTTCAAAGAAATCTGATGGAATTTAGCAGACATAAATTTTCTCCTCCTCTTGTGTAAAGTGGTTGGTGGTACTTCTATTTTACTACAAGTGGAGAGAAAATTTATATAGAAGAAGCAAGAAAACCCAGTAAAATCAATGGGTTTGGCAATTTAACAATTGCCTAGGATAATTAAAATTATGGGAGGAAAAATATAATGCAAAACACGATAGAAAAATACAGTTTATCAGAAAAAAAACCATACTATAGTATTGTTTTTGAGGAGGACAAAGATATTGCCAACGAAGGGCATAGCATAATTATTTCGGAGCAACGAGAATTGGAAATGTTACTACTGTGTTTGGAAGATAATGTTGAGGTTCAGATGTGCAGGCAGACGGAAATTATACATAGGGAAACAGCATTTCTGCTACTAGATAAAAATTATGAGGAACTTAAACACGATCTAAGATGGACATATAAAGAATATGAAGCAGTAACCAATATGATTACTAAAATATCGATGCCGGATTATGTGGAAAATAAGTTGGCTGAGGATAATTCATATATCGAAAAAGAATATGTACATAAAAGAAGCAATAAGAATGTTTTAATATCAAGGCCAGAATCAATAGGTAAGATGTATTATTTTTTAGGACATAATAATACAAATGAAATCAACTTGGATCATCACTCGGATCATTTGGAAGGGATTATGATATTCGAAGCTGTTAGACAAGCAGGAATAGCGTCAGTGCATCTTTTAGATATTCCATTGACTGGCGCAATTATTATTACGAAATCAGTAATAGAGTATTCTAAATTTGTTGAAGAGCAGAAACCTTTTTTTATTCAAACTATTCCTGTAGTGCGCCAAAGAGGGGGGACGGGATTTTGTGTATTTAATGTTATTCAGGATGGGAAGTCTTGTGCGAAAGGGTATTTTAGCGGATTTTTATATAAAACCCAAAAAGAGTATTTGAGGATGGCAAGAAAGGTGATGTTATGAGCAGGGAAAAGTTAGTAGGCATTACGGGAGCGACTGGCGGACTCGGTCGTAGGTTAACAGAAATATTATTAAGAAAAGAGATTCGATTGCGTATCTTAGTTAGAAATATGACTAAGACAAAATGGTTCGAGGATAATGGTGTAGAAGTTATTCAGGGCGATATAACCCAAAGTTCAACACTAAAAGATTTTGTCTCTGAGTTGGATATTTGTATTCATTTAGCGGCACAGGTTAGTGATTCAGACAAAGAAAAATTGATGAAAATAAACGTGTTTGGAACCGAAAACCTATGTGATGCTATTGTGACTTATAATGAAACCTGTAGATTAATATATTGTTCCTCAATTGTTGTGAAAAACTACAGATGGTACATGAGACCTTTTTTGTCAGACTATACTATTAGTAAATATGAGGCAGAAAAAGTTATTTCAAAATTCAAAGGAAAAATAAAAGCAACAATAATTTATCCGGGATATATTTATGGAGGGTACGATAAAAATTTTTTGCCTCAAATAGTACAAATGTTACAATATCCGATTAAATTTTTTGTTAGAGGTGGAGAGAAAAATGCACCGATTATATATGTGGATGACTTATGTGAACTTTTCTACCTTTCACTGATGAATGATGTGGCTGTTGGTAAGAAATATGTAAGTTTGGAGAAGGGTACAATAGGTATACACGATGTTATCAAAATGGTAGCTGTAAATTTGGGTTATACATATCCGAATAAAGTGTATCCTAGATGGCCATTGGTTTTACTGGTGAGAACAAATTCTATCCTTCATAGATTACTAGGTATAAAAAAAATCCCATTATCAATCAGGGTAATTAATGGGTTGTCTGCAAGAGGAAAGTATTTTAATAATGCCAAGACGGATTTGGGATGGGAACAAAGAGTCTGCATTAATGATGGAATTACCAGAGCTATAGAAGCGTTAAAGAACAGGCAGGTGATTTGATTTGGAAACAATTCTATTATCAAATGATGGGCGATGTAAATGGCTTGAAAATAGGGTTTTAAAAAAGCTTCTTCCGTTAATGCAACAGGCAAACCAGACAGGTGAAAATCCCATGTATGTCATCGAAGATTGGATTAGTAATGATTCAGGTAAAGTAGGGGTAGATTTGGGATGGTTAAATAAACTTGGAATATCAGTGGTTCATACATATAAGGATATTCCGAATTCTAATTGCACTGTTGTTAACACAGGATATGATTCAATTGTTAATGAAGAGAAAGAACTTCGGAAAATGGGAGTAAAGATTTTAGATGAACCTTGCCCTTATGTGAGGCGAATTAGAAATATTTTTGAAAATATGGAGGATATATACCAGTATATATTGTTATGTGAACCAAACCATATTATTATAAAAAATTTTCAAAGTCTCTTTCCAAAAGATTTGATTTTAGTGCAAATGGGAAACTATAAAGAAAAAATCTTGAAGCAGGAAAATGGAAAACCATTGTGTTTGGTTCCATATGTAACCTTTTTACCAAAACATATTAATGAAATTTTTGATTTTCTTACAAAAACTTATCCAAATAGAGAAAATAAAGTTGAGAAGACTAGCTGTATGTGGATATCTAGTCCCTCCAGTCCTATAGTAGAGATTAATAATATTCCAGATACGGATTTGATGAATGTTGAGGACGCTTTACTCATTGCTACCCCTGGTTCTGTGAATAAATCATTGGTTTCTCTTATAGAAACTTTGGAAGGAAGAAACTTGCATGTTGTAAAAATGACAAGTCTGTTTCAATATTTGAAGTATAGCTTTAGTCATAGGAAGTCAAAAGTATTAATAGTTAGAAGTCCGATTCCTAATAATGCTGAAAAACCTATATTTGACTGTATTAGACATGGAGCATTATATGCATATATTAATTGTATATATCGTTTTGCAAAGAGTAAGAAGAAAATAGGAGAATAGGATGATTTTAGTATTAACAATAATCAATATACTGGCAGCAGTTATGCATCTTATGTATGAATTTTATTTTTGGGGTAATACAAGTATATACGCTGATTTCTTACTGGTTGAGAATTTTTTGATTGTATGTGCATTTGTGTGGTTGGCATTTGTTTTGATAAAAAGAAAAGAAAAAGGGTTAATTTTAAATTTGATTTATTGGCTGATTTTTACAATTACAGTTATCATAATAAAACCAGAATATACTACTTTGAATATTTTTGCTGAGTCTTTTTTTATAAATCAATGGTTGCTACTCTTTGTAGTAGGAATGCTTGTAATAACAATTAATGGTTTGGCATTGTATAAAAAGAAAGGATAAAACACATGAATAAATATTATTTAGGTATAGACTGTGGTTCAGTAAGTATGAAAGTTGTAATAGCAGATGATGATTATAATATTTTATGGGGAGTTTATGAGAGAACAAACGGAGCACCTGTGGAAATTTTAAAAAATATGCTAAACGTAGCGTTGAATAGTAAGAAATTAAGATCTATTAACAGTTTTAGTGGTATTTTTACTACAGGAAGCGGGCGCTTTACTATTGCAAACGCAATTGGTGGTGAACCTTTTAATGAAATATCTACTCACGGGACAGCTGGCGGTTTTTTTTATCCGGAAGCAAAAACAATTATTGAAATAGGTGGTCAGGATTCAAAACTTATTATGCTGGATAAAATGGGTAAAAAGACCGTTATTTCGGATAGTCAGATGAATGATGTATGTGCAGCTGGAACAGGTTCTTTTTTAGACCAACAGGCATATAGAATGGGGATATCTGTAGAAGAACTTTCAGAAAGAGCGTGTTATTCTACGGCGCCGGCCAAAATTTCAGGCAGATGTAGCGTGTTTGCAAAAACAGATATGATACATCTTCAACAAGATGGTACAGCTATTGAGGATATTTCATATGGTTTATGTCTTGCGGTTGTTAGAACTTATGTTGAAGATTTAGTAAAGGGTAGAATTTTAAAAGGCCCAATTTTGTTTCAAGGGGGAGTAGCAAATAATAAAGGGATAAAAAAGGCATTTATTGAAACTTTAAACTTAGAAAAAAATGATCTTTTGATACCTGAAAATTTTGACTTAATGGGTGCGATAGGTGCTATTATTTGCGGAAGAGAAAAAAAGGGAGATACAAATTTTGATAAATCGGCTATTATGGAAAAAATAAATACTTTAGATAATAAATATGCTCCTCAAAATCCTTTGCAACAATTAAAAAATGGACTGATTTATGAGCCAAAGGATATTTTCCTAATGGCTCCACAAAGTAAGGAAGAAGTTTTTTTAGGAGTTGATATCGGGTCAGTTAGTGTAAAACTAGTTGCTATAAACCGATATAATAAAATAATATTCAAATATTATGATAAAAACAATGCTAATCCCCTCCAGGCGATAAAAATTGCTTTTACAAAATTTACAGAGAGCGTTAAAAATATAAAGGTTCTGGGGGTTGGTGTCACCGGATCAGGACGAGAATATATTGGGAAATGTATAAATGCGGATGTGATTAAAAACGAGATTACGGCTCAAGCATATGGAACTAAATTTTTTATTAATGATGCAGATGTGATTGTAGAAATCGGAGGACAGGATTCTAAGTATATTCGATTGGAAAATGGACACATTAAGGATTTTGTAATGAATAAAACTTGTGCTGCTGGAACTGGTTCATTTTTAAGTGAGCAGGCAGATCGTTTAAATATAGATATAAATGAATTTTCTAGTTATGCTATGGCATCAGTTGCTCCAATTAATGTCGGATCACGATGCACAGTATTTATGGAGACAGACTGTATTCATCATCAGCAAAAAGGAACACAAAAGGAAGATATCGTTGCAGGACTTAGTTATTCTATAGCAAAAAATTATTTGGAAAAAGTTGCAATGGGAAAAACATTTGATGGTAAGGTGGTTATTCAAGGAGGCATAGCATATAATAAAGCAGTCGTTGCAGCATTTTCAAATTTATTAAAAAAGGAAATCATTGTTGTGCCACATCATGAAGTTACGGGGGCTCTTGGTATGGCTTTAATTGCAAAAGATGAAATGGCAAATAAGGACTCTTGTTTTGTGGGATTTAATTTAGATAGTAGAATTAAAGAAAAACGAAACAAAATTTGTCAGGATTGTTCAAATTTTTGTAATTTAACAGTAACAGAATTCACTGATGGCAGCAATGTTATTACAGGTTCTGTTTGCGGGAAATATGAAATAAGTAAAAAAAATTTAAAAAGTATTGACTATTTCAAGCAACGTCAGAATTTGTTATTGTCCTACTATAAGGAAAATAAAGAGAGCAGTAAAGGAACTATAGGAATTCCTAGAATGCTATTATTTCATGAATTGTTCCCAATGTGGGTTACTTTTTTTCAAGAACTGGGATACAAAGTTGTATTATCAAATGAGATGTCTAAAGAAATTTATCAGAAAGCAATCTCGCGTGTGTTGGTTGACACTTGTTATCCGATAAGATGCATATATGGAATGGTTAATAATCTCTTAGAGAAAAATGTAGATTATATTTATATACCTTATGTTTTGAGCATGTATGATGATACTTATAAAACTAAATATGCACATAATTGTCAATATATACAGCAAATTCCAGATTTGATAAAAGCGTCTTTAGGAATTCAAGTATTATCTCATACACTTAAACTTAATGATTCTTATGCAAATATATCTAAGGCATTTAGGACTTTGGGTTCTAAACTTTTAATTGATGATGGATATCTTATTGATAAAGCAACATCAAAAGGAATCGAAGCACAAAAGAATTTTGAGAATTCGTGTAGACGCTTAGGTGAAAAAGCTTTGGAAGAATTAAA
>OATB01000147.1_pt1 | contig 74587 bp, 56 predicted proteins | sample 1494941 | NCBI WGS metagenome assembly OATB01 (sample SAMEA2579931, study PRJEB22360) | human gut metagenome | reverse complement strand
GGGCAAAAAATTAATATTCTATAATATAATTTTCTATATATGCTCAACTGATTCCAATTATCCATATACCTCTCTTGCATCATTTTTGCAAAATCTCTACGCAAAAGTAATATTGTATATTCATAATGTCTAATATACTTATCAATATACTTATCAAATCTTCGATGTGTGTAGTTATTATATTCCTTCATACATTCAATTTGATTTTTATAATACCCGGATACTTTTTCTTTTTGTTTAACTGTTGTTTTTGTTACGCTGGAGCTACTACCTAAACGATAACAGGACATATTCTCAGGTAAATAATAAATATTACCTTTTGTTATCAAATAAAGCATAATTGGTAAATCTTCGACTATTGATTTTATTAAAAAATTCGGTCTGGATTCGCAGAGTCCCCATATATCTCTCGTTCTAAAAAAATAACTACTAGTTTGAAATGTCCACTCAATATTGCCCGCCTCGGACTGCATATAATCTTCAGGGGTAACTATGCCTGGCCGTATAACCTTAGGGGGAAAGATTTTATCTATAGCTGACCCGTCTTCTTTAATCCATGACACAATATGTGTTGATACAGAACAATCTTGATGCCGCTCTAATATATCATACTGCTTTTGTAATTTATAATCATCTGTCCAATAATCATCCCCCTCACACATAGCAATATATTTGCCCCGGGCATTCATAAACAAAAATTCAGAATTCATTTTTTTACCTTGTGAGTATTGATTCTCCATTTGATAGACCGCTTTAATGACGCCCGGATATTTTTCTTCAAATTCTTTTATTATTTTAACTGTACCGTCCGTAGATGCATCATCGTTTATCAACACTTCAAATTTAAAATTAGTTTTTTGATTAAAAAATCCCTCAAGCGTTTTTCTAACATAATTCTCATGATTATATGTTAAGCAACAAATACTGACTGCAATAATATCGTTTTCCATTAAATTAGCCCTTTCAAACAATTAAATACTTTATCATATTAAATAAATGTATATTACTCTTTTATCCGAAACAAATTAAATTCATCACTATAAACCAGATCATAAGAATCTGATAACTGATAAACAGAACTAGACTCTGACATTGTAATAACATATTTTGCTTTATCTACAGAATCTAATTCAGAATAATCTATACATTTCACCTGCCTATCTGGTAGTAGAAACTGTACATATGCGATATATGTATAATCATATCCACAACCCCTGTCAACTTCATTTGAGACATAATAAATAATATCTCCACCATTATTATTTTTTATTTCTTCTGCCATTGCCATACTGTCTATCTGTTCTTTTCTGCCTTCTGTATCTTCAATGGGCTTCAGTCCTAAATTAACCCATATACAAGTTAAACCTAAAATACCAAGTGTTGTATATAATACTCTCTTAACACGATATTTACTGATTAAAATGCATAAGCCAAAAGAAGCAGCTAACACTTTAGCTGTAACCAAGAATTCAAATGTCTTATCTTCAACATTTCCATTATTTTTGAACATACCATATATGCCAATAATAGAAGGTGATACTAATCCCTGAGGATCCCATTGTTTCAATACAACAAACACCAAAAATGTCAATGATATTTGTATAATTATAAAAATAGTAAATAATCTCCAACGATTTTTATTTTTATACAATTCATATATCCCACATAATAAGATTGGTGCCATGACAAATTCTATATAACGTCCATACAGTAGAATATCAATCCTTCCAAATGACATCATCGTTATCGCGCTAATTGCCATGATTCCTAAAAATGTTAATAAGAGAAATATATACTCTTCACCATCTAACTGCGTATCTTTTTTTATAATTGCTTTTATATATCTTCTAACCTTTTTTAAAATAAACCAAATTCCCCAATAAAACAGAAAAAATGATGCAGCTCCTAAATAATATATTTTACCTAGAATGCTAATGCATAACTGTTTAAATCCTTCTAGAGTAAATATCGCAACCACTTTATCAGTTTGAGCAGCGTAATCATTCCCACCTGCAAGAACCGGATTCGTATATAAAGCTGCTGTTATATCATTCTTTAAAATAATACTTAATATTAAGAATATTCCCAAAGTTCCTGCCCATATCATAAGGTGTTTCACTTTTATTTTTTTTGATAAAACCAATAAAAGCATTAACATTGCTGATGAAATAATAACAACGACTACCCTCATGTGAACCATATAAAGATACGCCAATAGAATAGCAGACAATATGCAGTTTATCTTTTTAGGATTTTTTATTAGATCCAGCAATAAAAGCGCAAGACAACAGAAACCAAACCATAATAGCGGTTCTGTCATTGTCATATGAGCGAAAAAAACGGAACTGGAATATAATGTAATACAAAAACTCACCAATAAGATGAACTTCTTGCCCATATTACGTAACATTCTTTGACCAAGCTCATTTAAAACTATAAAGCTTCCACATAAAAACAAAGCATTTAAAATAATAGCTATTCTATAAACCCAAATTGCATTTTTAGTTATCATATAAATAGGTGCTAATAACATACCGTATCCATATGCATAATACGGCCACATGGAAGAAACACCTGACCAGTCCAACTTTGCGAAATGCGCTGCTGCAGCCCAATATCCTAATTCATCTGATGTAATGTAAATCACTTTCTCATTTGGCAGATTATACAGTCCAATGATCAGTATTATGCCAAGCATTATCAATTTTAATGCTAATAACTCTTTATCTTTTACTTTTCCAACCATTTTTCCACCTAACTATTATACACAAAAAATTTCTTAATTAATTTACACAAACCAATCATGTTCCCCTATAAATTCATATAACATATTATGACTGCGTTCACCAATTTTTTTTGCCGGAATACCTCCATAAATTGTATATGGTTCTATATCTTTCGTAACAACTGCCCCACTGGCCACTACAGCCCCTTCACCTATCGTAACCCCCGGTAAAATTGTCGTATTCCCACTTATCCATACACGGTCACGAATTATTACTTTTCCTGACTGATATTCAAAATTAGGACCATTGACGTCATGCTGTCCAGTCCAGATTCTAACTTGGGAACTTAAATTCACATTGTCTCCGATCTCAATCTCACCGCGGCCATCCAGCATATTATCATCACCAATTATAGTTCCATTTCCAACATGTATCTTCCATAAGTCTATAGCTGTAAGTCCTTTATAAATAACAACCCTATTTCCAATATCCAATCCAAATATCTTTTTATATACTATATTTCTAATTAAATGTGATGGAAATTGTGATATTTTAAGAATTTCATATTTTCTTAATCCCATTAAAAAAAACGAAAATTTCTTACCTAGCTTCTGTTTAAAACTTAGGGATTCTGGAGTTATTCTTTCCTTAGGAGTTTCATTCGTTTGCTTTTTCCAATGTTGTTTTCTTCTTTGTGTATAAATTCTACACAACACCAGGCCAAATGCTAATATAATATATTTTAATAATATAATTAAACAAATCATGTAAACTACAAAATTTAAGATATCCATTTAACCACCTTTTTTATTCTAACCAAGTTTTTCTTCCATTTTGATCAATTTCTTTTGATAATTCACAGGATCTATTGTTTTTCCTCTTTTGTTTAAAAGACCATCTTTCCAGGAATTCCAAATTATAGATATACGTAATTTCCGGTATCCTGAATACTGTTTTACCAGAAAAGTCCTTACTACTTTTTTCCCCAGCATAAAACCAAATAATGCCAAAGCTTCAAATCTCCGCACCGGACTATTTGTATATTTTTTGATAAAAAATATACGATTTCTCCAACAATAATAATCCTTCCACCATGTCTTAGGTGTAAATACTCCTCCTACTAACGGCGGATCCTGATGGTTAATAACTGCATCTCTCACTAACAATACTTTAAATTCACGTGAAACCCGATAGGTATATTCTAAATCATCTCCATAAATAAATAGCGTCCCATCTGCAATTCCTACTTTATCCACCGCAGCTTTGGAAAATAGCGGACCAACAAATGCACTGGCTTCTATCGGTGTAATTTCTTCTAATTCATTTACATTTTTGACAATCGCAATATCTTCCAACAATAACTTTGACTCACGTTTATGATGGTATAGTTGATATTTTTCATGATCTATACCCCAGATCAAAGGCTGTAAACAACCTATATTATCAGCGTAATCCATGTACTGCATCAGTTTTTCTAAACAATTCTCTCTAGGAAATGCATCATCATCCATTAACCAATACCAGTCAGGATTTAATTTTTCCTGGGCATATCGCATTCCCGCACTAAATCCACCGGCACCACCTAAATTTTCTTTCATCCAGACTATATGAATATGTTCCTTATTTTTTAGTAACATCCTAATATTTTCTTTATTTTCTTCATTGCTATTATTATCTACAACAATAATATCGTCAACCGGATGTGACTGTTTTTCCAAAGATTCTACTACTCTTTTCAAAAAATGACTACTGTTGAATGTAACAGTAATTGCAACCATCTTATACGTGTTTTGTTTCATTGCTTATCAACCTTTCCAAAACCATTCTACAAGTCTAATAATCTGTTAACAACATTATCCATTTTAATAGATGGTTCAAATTCTTTCAACATAAAATTCTTAGCTCTTTCTGTTAAACCATCGGCACCCATACGATTATTTATCAAATTATTAATCGCTTTCGCATATTCCATTGGTTCTTCACAATGAATGTATTCAATTCCATTTTTAGCCGGTATACCCTCAATTCCAATTTTATTTGTCAATACCGGTATACCAGAAGACAAAGCTTCTAATATCTTCACCTTTATACCAGCCCCTAATACAAGTGGTGCTGCCAAGCATAGACTCTTTTCAAAATATGGTGATATATCTTTAACAAACCCCAAAATCTTAATTCTGTCGTTTTGCTTTTGTAATAATTCCTTATGGGGTCCACCTCCTAGCACTATAAAGTTTACCTCCTTATCATCAATGAGCGGAAATACTTTTTCAATAAACCACATAGCACTCAAATGATTTTCAAGTCTTCCCATGGCTCCAAAAAAAACAACATCTTTATTTGAACACTTTCTATTTATTCCAGAATAATCATCATAATAAATAGCAATCTGCTCAACTTTTTCTTTAGAACAATGACTTTCTGATAAAAGTTTTGCATCTTTTTTATTATTTACCAATATAAGATCTGTTTTATTTAAATATTCAAGCTCCATTTTCTTTAGTCTTTGATACCGACACTTATAAAATGCTTTTTTTAACGGGTTATTAACATATTCATATTTCCTTTTAAAACCTAAAAAAGCCACATCTTCTTCTATTGAAACAACTTTACTGTTCGGGAAACACTCTTTTATTAGTGGAAGTAACAACAGCATTTGGGTCCATTGTAAAATCACAATATCCGGCTGCTCTCCTGTTTTCGTATACTCCTTAATTAACCTTACTACCTTTCTCCCCTGGTAATTTGGCAATAGTCCACAATATTTATGATAAGGATTAATAATTGATCCTATATTATTAATTTTTCTAATCAAACCATGTAATTTATCTCCTTCAATTACCGCTATTCTATTTGGTATTTTATATTTATCCAAATCAATCTTTGTAATCTCTCTTTCATAACATCTCGATAATAAAAATATATTAAATTTGTCTGTTGCATTAATATACTTTACATGATAATTATGATTTTTTCCCCCTGCATGATCAACGGTATCATATGGAACAAAACTAGATATCCATAATATACCTCTTTTTCATCTATATTCTCCTAACATTAATTTATTTAACCTTCTCATTTTTTCCTACTTTTCCACGCAAACCATCAAAATAACCGTACCACATTAAATAAATTGCTTTTTTTCTATTTTTCTTATTATCGCAACCGCATAAAATTCGAAGTGTTAAATAACACGATTTACAAAAATGATAAATACCAAGTGAAAGTATATTTGTTTTTCTTACTTTTTTTGCAAAATATATGGTATTACGATTAAAATAATAGTCCCATACACTTCCGGTTGTTGTTCCATGCCTATGAATAATCGCAATTTCTGGATTATAAATTATTTTTAAACCTTTATCATAAGCCTGAACAAAATAATCCGTTTCTTCTCTATATAAAAAATACTCTTCTGGCAGAAGGCCATTTACTTCTATAGTCTTTTTTGATATCAGTAAAAACGCCCCAATTAAACTACGGCAACAACAAATCTTTTCTGGTGTTTCTCGATACGTACGTCCCCATTTACTGTCAATAATAATTCCGGAATCTAATTTCCCTGAAGCATCCAACATTTTAGGTCCAATAATCGATGCATTAAGCTCTTTCATCTTGTCTAACAATTTTTTAATCGTATTAGGATAAATGATTTCAGTATCACTATTAGCAATTAAAAAATTTTCGTATCCTAATTCCATAGCTCTTCTTATACCCACATTATTGCCAGCCGCATAACCTGTGTTCTCTTCTAAGTAAATTACTTCATATTGCTTATCTAAAATACTTAAAATCTCTTTATCTTTCTTAATCGAATCATTATCTATTACTATAATATGATAATTCTCTTCATACTTCTCAATACTGTTTATCAAACGTATCGTATCCTTTGCCGAACAATAGTTTAAAATAATTATAGCAACATTGTCATTAATCACACCGATCCCCTTTTCATAACTCTGTATAATAAACTCAAATTTCTAGAAATAATTCATAATACAATTTACTTATTTTTATATAGTTATAACTATCATTAATTATTTCACTTATATTCTGCAATTTTTCTTCATCTACAGGTGTTTGCAAACATTTAACAATAGCCTCAGCTAGAGCTTGTTCATTTTCTGGCGGAGAATAATAACTACACATTCCCTTAGTTATTTCATAATTTGTAGGTATATTAGAAATTAATGTAGGTATTCTGCAAATCATAGCTTCAATAGCGGTCATTCCAAACCCCTCATATAGCGTTGGGTTAACATATAATCTTGCGTTAACAAATATCTCCTGCATGGTTTTTTCATCTACAAACCCCGTGAAAGAGATAAAGTTATCTAAGTTATGTTTCATCACATAATCTTTTAGATATTTAACCCTATCCGGAACACTTCCAACTAAAATTAATTTACAGTTAACTTTATCTTTTATTAATTCAAAAGCTTTAATTAACGTTATAATATTTTTGTGGTGAAATTGAAGATTTACTGCGCATATATAAGCCTCTACCTCCTCGTTACTTTTTATTGAGGGAGTTATATTTATTGGATTATAAATTCTTTTTACTTTTGCACTTGATTTTGGATAAAACTGTGTTATTTCCGATTTATCCGTATCACTGATCGCAATAATTGTATCGGCATGGCCAAAATCAATATAATACATAACTTTATAAATCCAATATTTATAAAACGGGACTTTGACATTAGCTATAACCCTATGGGCAACTGCCTTAATATCATGAGGAATTACTACGGAATATGAAGTTAATTTTCTTAAGCCATTATTGCAGCTTAAATGATAAACAATATCAATTCCATATTTTTTTAGTAAGCCGGGTATAACAAATGTATTTACCATAGAAACCTGTATCATTCTTAAAACTTCACTCTTAAATGATTTTGAGGCAATTGATACAATCCTTATATCAGGTGATATACTTTTAATTATTTCTTTTGAATAATCAAAACAAAATACAATCATATTTTTTGTATAACCATTTTCATAAAATCCTTTGAGTAAATTTAATCCTACCTGATCTTTGCCTCCAGCATGATTTTTACTCAAATATATATAATTTAACGCTATCTTTTTCATTGGCTTACTTAAACTCCTTCCAATAAACGTGCATACTTATCTGCAATTACTTTATAATCGTATTCATATGCTGTTTTTAAAGATTTTGCAGATAATTTTTCATACATATCATCATCATTTAATAGTAAATTAATCTTAGATGACAGGGAATCTACGTTCTTTTCCTGTGCGTATAAACCATTTTCCCCATCATGAATCAAATCTGTTATCCCTCCGGATTTATTAGCAACCACCGGAAGTCCAGACGCCATTGCCTCTAATATAACTAATCCCAGACCCTCTTGTTTTCCGTTCTCTACCGTAATAGACGGCGCAGCAAAAACATCAGCAGATGCATATATTTTCTTTAGTTCTTCATGACTTTTTGCACCTAAAAACCTAATTTTGTTACCCTGTGGTCGTGCCTGTTTTTTAAGTGCATCACGCAAAGGTCCATCTCCTACTATAATTAATATCGCATCAACTTTCTTCATTGCCTCTATTAAATGCGTAACACCTTTTATTGTAACTAATCTGCCAACAAATAAAACCACTTTTTTTCCTTCTTGTTGAAAATAATTATCAACAGCAAATTGTTTACCAAAATTACCGGTTTTACATCCCATTGAAATAATTTTTATTTTACTTTCATCCGCGAACTTCAACGCTTCTTTCTTTAAATGTCGTGATACAACAGTTAACCCCCTGGATTTTTCTACAGCCCTTTTCTTCAGAATCTTAAATATTCCTTTATTCATTGAGACAATATCTGTTCCATGCCCGGTTATCACATATGGTTTTTTAAAACAGGACTGTATTACACCTTGTGGAATAATCCAATTGGCCTGAACAACATCTATTTCAGGCAGAATTTTCATTAGAGCAATATATTGAGATATTAGCAAAAACGGTACCAATAATACTCTTGCTTTCTTTTCTTTTATACGTGGTATAATAGCTCCCGGATAGCATAATGTCTCTAATTTATGAATGGGAAAGTAATGATAACGTTTAACTTTTACTCCATTCATAATCTCCTGTTCTTTTGCACCAGGAGCTGCTGGAACAAGTACTGTTACTTCGAAATAATCAGTCATAGCCTCAGCAAGATCTAATATGAACCTAGGCTCTGTGTCATTATTCCATCTCGGAAAGGTTGATGCTGTGATTAATAACTTTTTCTTCATACTTATCTCCATTCCACATATATTATCTATTACTGTTTTTCAATCCACGTTGGATACGCTTCCAACTTATTCCCCTTATAATTTAATACTCGCAGTTCAAGTTGGTTCACATTCTTCTCAAGTTTCACATTCATCTCGAGGATTGCATTACTTCCATTTGTAAACAAATCAGAAGTAATATTATAGCTTCCAACGACTTGCTCTAATGCTACGACTTCACCTATTTTCTTACGAACCTCTTCGTTATTTAGATCTTCTGAAGCCATAGAACCTTCTTCTATTGCATTATTAATATAATCATCAATAGCTGATTCTCGATCCTGAATACTAACTAGCTGTATTACCGCATTATTAACTCCAAACAATTCTATACCACTAACCTTTATGTTGATTAAGTAATTGCCTAGATTTAGTTGTCCAATATTACCTTTCGTTACCTGCTTATTATCATTTGATTTATTTAAGGTTTCTATTGGTATTTTCTTTCCTATTGTGATCATTCCATAGCCCTTTTTTTGCGCTGACTCTTGAAGTTCTCCACCATTTGCTACCCACAATGAATACATTCCATCTTGTGCTATCATAGAATAATTCTGAGCAATCCCCATTGAACCAGCGCCAAAATTCTCAACGATCAGATAACAATCCGTCTTTAAATTTTTGACTTTATGCTGCGTAGAATTTGTAATATCATATTCAGGCAAACTCTTTTGGAGATCAGAGATTGAAAACATTCCCCTTTTTTTAGCACTTACAGAAGTGATATAATAAACATCAGAAACTTTATCAATATCTTTAATAATATCACTTATTCTATCCATTCCGGCTTGGTTATCACTACCAACCTGAAATTTATCCGAAGTCATTTCCAGACACAACGGTTTGATTTCTATTTTTAGATCACTGTTTATCCTACATATCATTTTTTTCATTTTATTTCTGGATGCAAGTGGTACTTTAATAATCGCTTTTCCATTTTCATCAAAGTCAGACTTTGATATTTCGACTTCAGCAAACAGAGAATCTGCGCTATAAATATCCAAAGTCCCTATTTTGCCTTCTGATATAGATGTTATATCAGCTGTTAATTCAATTATATAATTATAATTTCCACTCAACACAGAAATTGGAGATTCATAGTCATATACGCCATTCTTCTTTTTCAAGAAATCATGAATATTCAAATAACGTCCACTGGATAAAGGTTCTCTTTTTAGTTTGGATAGTTCTTGTAACACTTCGCTATCATTGCGTGCCATCAGAACAAAATTACTATTCATTTCAATAATTGTATACTCATCCATATAAGCATAATAAGAACGACTATCTGCTACAGAAATCAAGTAATCATCAGATGACTTTTCACCTTGCGCAATTGATTGTATTATAGATTCTGGTAATTGACTTTTCGCATAATCCAAAACCATTTTCTCATTACTTGTAAAATTATCATCTATAATGCTTATATTTCCCCTGAAACCAGATTCATCATCTAAATCATCTATCAAATTACTTATTTTTTCAAATTGATCTGGAGCATCTAGTCCAATTGTGTAACCATTTTCAGTCCTTCTGTATACAAATTTATCCAAAGTAAAATTTGTTGAATTTTTATACTTTATATCCAGTGAAACATCTTCTAAAATTTTACCACTTGTAAAAGAAAATCCGATTGTAGTATCTCCCTTTTGTATCGATGTTCCATCAATTATAACAGTTTTAAAGTTTGACGTTCCACTTAATAAGGATAATTCCAATGTTCCTTCTGGTTGTTGTTCAGTGCACTTAAACGTAACGGAACAATCATACGTACCAGGAGCCAGATAAATCTTAGAATCTTCAGCTTTAATCAAAGGCATCTCATAAATACGTTCGGATATTTTTTCTTGTAGTTGATTAGCCTCCGCGCTATCTCTGACGCTAAGAAGCTCCTTTTTTTCAGTGACATCTGTAATTGTATATCTTTTAATATATTCGTCTATCCCATCACCTGTTGAGGTAATAACTAGATGCGGCTTATTCTGAGTAATTGTTTCATTATATTGCTCTATGTTTTTTATATTGGCATCTTCTTGATTAATATTATAATTATTAACAACAAATAATTGCCTGTTTCCTAGCAAATATTGTATTTTTACAATATCTTTATCTGGTATCTGATCAGAATTAACATAATAAACCGGAGTATCAGCTGATACCTCTGAAACAAGAGATGTTATTCTTGCATAATCATCATTTACTACTCTTCCTGTTCTCAAAATATCACTATCTTCTATAGCACATGTGATAACTACTAAAAATACAATTGCAGCTAAAATTCCGATTTTTGCTAGAAGTTTATTACAAATTTTTAAACCAACATTGTTACGTAATAAACTTATAGACAAAACAGGCAGTAATATCATCAATATAGTAACAAAATTCACTCTGCCCTGTAAATCTTCTGATATATCTTCTAAACCTTTGAAAACAACCCCTGCATTAAAGTATTCTATACTGCTAGCCGGATAGCTTTTTAGAATTTCTGTCGACATAAAAGTCAGAAATACCATTACCCCAACTGAACATAATAAGATCTCCAGCCACTTTGGACTTTCAGCTACCTCAAATATACCTATAATTACCAATGGTGAAGCAATAATAAGCAACATACGAGCATTTATCATACTATCCCCTGTCTTACCCGTACCATAGTACAAAGATAGGGACAGCAGTATAAGTACAAAACTAATTATTATATATATTATTTCCGCTGGCACTCTCCTCCGGTTACGAAAAAGCGCCCAAAATCCAAAAAGACAACCTAACATTGTGCCAGCGCTTAAACTATATATTTTCCCTATAATACCTTGCAATAAGCCAATAAGTCCCTTATCTTCTAAACCTTTTGCCATGCCATCAAAAAACGCACTCAGACTAGAAGTAATTCGCAAATTAGACTCTTTAAAAATCTGACTTAACCAATATGATTCAATCACTTGCAAAATAACAAACAAAATAACAACACAAACGCCTGTCTGTAACGCTTGTATTGCTAATACTCTTTTTTCTTGTACTAATTTTTTAACTGCAATTACTCCTGCTGCTGCAACACAAAGGAATACTATATGAAACATTATTCCAATGCCAATGGTTATTCCAAAACTGAGTAGTTTAACAAAAGACGGTTTTCTATAAAGCTCTACCAGTAATACTATTGTTATCCAAAAAATCATCAGAATAAATAAATCCGGGACTGCCAATAACTTAACTTGTGCATAACCAGGTATAAGGGCAGCAACTCCACACGCTAATGTGATTAACTTTTTATTTTTATCAGGAAATATCCTGTTAATGGCATATAAAGATAATATATATGTTATACATAATGCTAATGCATTACCAAATACTACTACTTTATATATTGCGCCTGGCCTCTTTAAAATAGCACAAATCGGTACTAAAAACAAACTATATCCAAAAGAAATCAGAGAACTCTCTTTCATATATGAAGACCAATCTACTCCTAATAAGCTATACGCATATCCCCATACTCTGCTCTCATCTTCAGAAAAAAGTAACTGTCCAGCATTTAATATACCTGGTATAAAGGTAGCAAATATAATTATTAATAAACTAATCTGCAATATAAACAAACTATTTATCTTTGTTTTCGTCCTCGTCTTTCTTAACTCCATCATAGTCCAACTTTCTCACATGATATTGAATATCCTCTAATAACTTCCTATTCCCAGAAATAATATCGGCCTGCAAACCTACAATTCCTGTCATAACACCTAAAATAATCATCATACTAGCTAAAATAAGGGATTGTGTATGACCACGTCCTCCATCTATTATGAAGAAATAAATAAATCTAATACCAATCGCAACTCCTATAAAAGAAAGAATGCTACCGATTATTGTAAAAAAGTATAACGGCCGATACATCATAAACGCCCGTACAATCGTTAGCATAGACTTTTTCACATACCCAAACATGCTACTAAATAATCTGGACGGTCTAAGTTCACCGTTTGTCCTAATCGGCACTGATGTACAAGCCATCTTATTCCTGCCTGCTTGTACTATGGTCTCAAGAGTATACGTATATTCATTTATAACATTCATCCGCATAGCAGCTTCCCTGCTATATGCACGAAATCCGCTTGGCGCATCCGGAATATCTGTTTTTGAAGCTTTACGGACTACCCAGCTTCCAAAATGCTGTAGTCTTTTCTTTAACGGGGAAAAATGTTCCGTATTGTCAATTGGTCTTTCGCCGATAACAATGTCTGATTCTCCGTTTATAATCGGTCTTACCAGCTTTTCAATATCTTCCCCACAATACTGATTATCCGCATCAGTATTCACAATAATGTCAGCACCATTTCTAAGACAGGCATCCAGCCCCGCCATAAAGCCTTTTGCAAGGCCTTTGTTTGTTTTAAAGTTTACAACGTAATGCACGCCCCAGTTTTTCGCAACCTCTACTGTATTGTCCTGGCTTCCGTCATTTATAATCAGATACTCAATTTCATCGATGCCGTCAATCTGTTTTGGCAAGTCATTCAGTGCTATTTCCAAGGTTTGTGCTTCATTATAACATGGAATCTGAATAATCAATTTCATAATTATTTATCAACCTTTCCTTCGTTCTCTCATTTTCTTCCAACCACCCAAAAAACGGATATCTGCAAAAACGGATATCCGTAATTCCTTGTCCTACATTAACTCACTATTCACTGTTTTACGTCCAATTGAATTGTAAACTATCTTCGTGCCTTCAAATGCATCTAAGGAGTAACAATTTCTTCCGTCTAATACGATAGGTTTTCTCATGAGTTGTTCGTACTTCTTTATATCAAAATTCTTCACATCATCCCACTCTGTAAAAATAAAGCAGATATCTGCATCCTGCAAAGTATCTTCGATACTTGAACAGTAAGTAACTTTCTTTGGATAGAGTTTTTTAAAGTTTTCAGTTCCAACCGGATCCCAGGCTTTCACATTTGCGCCGTCTTCCAGAAGGATTGGTACATTTACAAGGGACGCTGCTTCACGCAGATCATCCGTTCCAGGCTTAAAGGTAAGTCCAAGAACTGCCACATTGAGGTCTGTAAAGTCTTCATAATATTTCTTGGCTTTTTTCACCAGCTTTAATTTCTGGTTTTCATTTACATCAATGGCTGCTCTGATCGTCTTGATTTCATTGTCATTAAAACTTGCAAGCCAGCTTAAAGCTTTTGTATCTTTTGGAAAACAAGAGCCGCCATAACCGATGCCGGAGTTTAAGAATCTCTTTCCGATTCGCGCATCATATCCCATTCCTTTTGTAACATCTTCAATATTAGCACCTACGATTTCGCACAGGTTTGCTATTTCGTTAACATATGAGATCTTCAGTGCCAGGAAGTCATTGGATGCATATTTTATCATCTCTGCACTTCTTCTGTCTGTTACAATTACCGGTGCATCGAATTGCTCGTACACTTTCTTTAATACTTCACCTGCTTTTTCATCTTCCACACCAATCACAATGCGGGATGCATGAAGGGTATCCGGTACTGCAGTTCCCTGTGAAAGGAATTCAGGATTTGACGCTATATCCACTTTAACATCATGCGCCAAACGTTCCCGCAAATAGGCTTCTACTTTGTCATTCGTACCTATCGGTACCGTGGATTTTACTACAACTACACAATCCCGCTCTACGGATTGTGCGATCTGTTTTACCACTTTAAATACATAGGTTAGATTTGCGGAACCATCCTGTTTTTCAGGAGTTCCCACGCCAATAAAAATGGCCTCCGCATCTTTATATGCAGCGCCATAGTCCGTCGTAAACTGTAAATGATTCATGCTTTGCTGCATTAATTCATCCAGCCCCGGCTCATAGATAGGGGATATCCCCTTTTTCATTTTCTCAACTTTTTCTTCATCAATATCAACACAAGTTACATCATGTCCTTTGCTCGCCAGGCATACACCTGTGACAAGGCCGACATAACCGGTTCCTGCAACTGCTATTTTCATTTTATCTTCTCCGCATATTATTCACAATATAGTGTTTAAATTATATCATATGTTTTAAGATTTTACCACCCTATATAAGGTTATTTTTTACATATTTTTTGCTAATTTTGACATTCTGAGGTATTTTAGTTCATACTTTTATAATATTTACTTCATATTTAACATCATAAAAAGATTATAAAAATTATGATTAACATAAGAATTTATCTTTAAAAAACATATTCCACCAATACTTTTTTACAGAAAACACTTACAAATTCCACAAATTCTAAATATATATAGTATCAAAGGTAGTCTAAAACAGTTTAAAACAATATATCTGCAAATATATCTTTTCATAGGAAGAGCTATCAGTTTAAATTTATCTCTGATAGCTCTGGGACCTGATTTAAAATTGCTTTCTGACAGATGGCGGAAGTGTACTTAACCACGTTTACTTATCCGGAGATAAATCTATTTCACATAGAACGTATCGGTTATAAATTTCACCGAAATCTTATCTTCCATCTTCTCAAGGCAGTCAACCACATACTGATTCATGCTGTTGGACTTCTCTTTCTCAATCCGGTATTCCATGCTGGAATTATAATAGTTATCCTCAACAGGTGAATAGCCGTCAAATCCGGCACAAGCCACGTTTTTCACTTTTACTTTCATCAAGGTTTTCAGAAGCATGATAAATGCATTATCAATGATATCTGCGTCTTCATCCACCAATGAACTGTAGTTTAAAGTATAGTCAAAGCTGCCCTTTGTATTGGTCACGTTAGATGTGGCAATCACTTTTGTATCGCGGTTTTTATACTCCGTTATCACGCTGTTTAACTGTACATATCTCCTGGAGTTGCTTAAGAATACATAATCTACCATCAGGGCACCCGGTATATAATTCGTGGATATGACAACCGGATGGTTTTCTTCCATATATGCTTTGATTTTTTCTTCCTGAGCCTGTACATTCTTTCCTGGCCCTACTAAGAGAATTTTCTTTCCTGCTAACTGTTCTTCCAGTTTTGCCAGATCACTTACATCATTGCATTCTGCGTTCTGATATTGATTGTACAGATGTTCGATATACTTCTGATCGTATAATAATTTCTTTTCAAATTCAATGCTGTTCAGTATTTCATTTAAGGACTTCAGAGATAAGGTGTGCTTGTCCATTAAATATTTCACATAACTTGGATGACAGTTATTAGATGCTGACAGATAGAAGAAGAGATTATATCCCCATGGACTCTTTTCATAAATGTTCATGATGTTGATGTCAATCGCTTCTAACATCTGGCTGATATCGTAATTCTTTCCGCAGTTGGTATTCAGGTACATTGAGAGCAGTTCTATCGGCGCATTTCCGGCGCTTTTACCCATTCCGTAAAGAGTTGCATCTACGACTACCATACGGTCCGTATGGGCTTTCAGAACTTCCATACAGTTGGAATATGCCAGCTGAAAATTGTTATGTGAATGATATCCAACACCAATTTCCGGAACGAGATTGTGGTCTAATAATTCAAAATAGTGCATCAGGTGTTCCTGATGGAGTAATCCATAGGTATCTACTATGGATACTGCATAAGGTTTTAACTCATTTACCAGATCAATCAGATCCAGCATCTCTCTGTCAGAATAACTTGTAATGGATACTGCCTGCGTAAATACCTGATACCCCAGATCTTTCACCTGGCGGCAGAACGCAATTGCTTCATGCATCAAATGCTTTTTAAAGATTACGCGGATTCCGTCCAGATAACTGTCTTTGCAGGGGGAGAGATTTTCTATCCCGCAGGTTCCGAAATCAATCATACCTACTACCATTGCCTGTCTTCTGTCAAGCCCGTCAAAAATCTTTCCTGCGCAGTCTGTATTTGGCATGATGGTACGGTCGATATTAAATTCTTCTCTTTCATCTAAAAAACCAACCTCAATCATATCCACATTGGTACTCACCAGTCTTTCAAATAAACTGACGATGTTGTCGTGTCCGAATCTCCAGTCATTGACATAACCACCGTCACGTAAAGTACAATCTAATAATTTTATATTATTCATTTTTAATCTCCTGTTCTTCAAAACTCATTGGTCTATCAATAAATTTTGATGTAAAATTCCATATAATTCGATATAAGTTGCTGCATACAGCACTTATTATACAGGTAAATTAGGATTTTGTGAAGTGTTTTCCATTTTATCACCGGCATTGTGGTGCTATCAATGTTTCCGGGAAACTTTAGATCTATGGTCCGCCTTCCTCAATATTACCGGTAAGATCATCTCACACTGTCTGCCTTTGACGGATATCGGGCTGCCTGCTTATATTATCAAACTTTATTTACTTCCTAAAAATTTCAAACAAATACGCATAATCATTTTACCAAGTCCATTTTTACCAAGGGCATTTCCTACCCGGTATGCATCGGAATTTTTTATCGCCTTAAGCTCTCCCGCATACTTTTTGCGAAGCTCTTCACATTGCTTTTTGGATTCTCCATATTTAAACTTCCAGTTCTTAATCTGGGTACCCTGCCATGGTACCGGGTAATTTGCAATACCGGCAAGCGTTGATTTTGGAATTGTAAATAAATCTTTTGGATTCATATCAAACTGGGTACACTGACACAAATCGATTACAGTTCCACTTACCGGAGTCATTACCGCAAGTGGTGACAATAGTACAAATGGATATTTGGAATAGGTTGTCCTTCCATTCATCTCTACCGAATACTTTCCTTTTAACAAACTTTCTATCTGTTTTGCCGGGTCTGCTTCCGTCTGGGTCTTACTATTTACCAGACCATCCAGGACTTCTTTTATAACCTGATTACCTTTTGCTCCGCCAAATACCTTATCCGTAAATTGAGTTTCATCTAAAAAGCTGAAGAACGCCGGATAAGAGCACATACAGTCAAACGGTCCATTTATTTTCATATTGGCGCCCAGATATATACCACCTTCTGCATAGATTCTTTTCAATGCAAAATATCCGGCTGCCAGTTTATAATTCTTTTGTAAAAATGCCTGTTCGATCATCTGGTTTTCCTTAACATCACAGTTTAAGGGACTGAGCACAATTGCCTCCCCCTCTTCACGAAATGCCTGACGGGCTGTTTCTGCCGCCTGCTGGGCTGTGATTTCCTGTGAAAATCCATCCAGATATATTTTCCTTGGCACTGCATGCTCTGTCAAACTTAAATAGTAGGTAATTTCCTTATATTTATCCGGGTTTGACAGATAACATGGATTCTTTTCGATCATTGATGCAAGTGATTTGAAATATGAAAAGAACTCATCCCCAAAATACCACATTGCTTTCGATTTATCAATGGTCTTTTCTGCCATATTCATTACAATTTCATTACGATATTTTGGATCAATATTTTCAATTGCCATTTTTGCAGCTTTTACAAAATCTAAAATTTTTCTTTCTTTTGTGCGGTGCACAGTGGAATCTTCCCGATCCATCCAATAATAAACAGGTGACGGCTCATATCCAACTTTTGCGGCTGCTGCGATCAAAACAGGTATATAGGCAACATCCTGGTAAATCATGTCTGCAGTTCCACCAGTTTTCTCCCAGAGTTCTTTTTTAACCAGAAGACTCCATAGCGTAAACGGTGTGATATCCAGGAGCATACTTTCTTTTGTCACCGGGCCGGGCAGCAATCCCAGCAGATATTTCCCGTTACCCCTTACCCGGTAAGAAGCTCCATAGATTAACTCACAGTTTTCTTTTTGGGCACGGGCATACATGCGTTCCAGAGAGTTCTCTATCATATAATCATCTGCATCACAAAATGCAAGATATGTACCTTTTGCTTCTTTGATTGCCAGATTTCTTGCGATTCCCTGTCCATGATTTTCTGTATGCAGCACCTGCATGATTTCCGGATATTTCTTTTTATATTCATCCAGGATTACACCTGAACTATCAGTAGAGCCATCATCAATCGCCACTACTTCTATTTCTTTCATTGTCTGGCTTACAGCCGAATCCAGACATCTTCTTAAATATTTTTCCACATTATAAACCGGTATTATGATCGAAATCAGTACTTTTTTATCCATTCTCTTATCTCCCTTGTTATATAGATTCTAGCGGTTCCCGGCAAATTCTTTACTATATAGGTGCCTGGGTACCTGTTTAAAAAACCCCGCAAACAGACATCCTTTGAAAAAGCATGCCTGTCCACGAGGTTTTATACTTCAAAAAATTCTCTAATATCCTCAACCGTATCCGCCGTAAACACATGCGGATGCTCTTTAACATCACTGTCCGTGCGAAATCCAAAGCCAAAAGTAACTGCCATAAAGTCTACCCCTGCTTCAAAAGCTCCCACTGCATCGGATGTTGTATCCCCAATCAGGATTCCCTCTTTGGAAAGTGTAAGCCCCATAAGGGATTCACAGCGCAGAAGTACATCTTTTTTTGACATTTTGCTGGCAAAGTCTGAGCCACAGATCACATCACAGTGTTCTGCGATCTGAAAATGCTCTAAGATCTCGATTGCATAATCCTCTCTTTTTAAGGTAGCAACTCCAATTTTATAGCCGTTTTCACGCAGGGCATCCAGCAAATCATAGATACCTTCATAAGCTTTTGCCAAAAACAGATCATGATTTTTATACCGGTCCCGGAATATTTCTGTTGCCCGGTCGGCTTCTTCTTCTGATAATCCATATTGTTTCATCAGGGATTTTTTAATGGGCGGACCAATAAAGGTGCGTTTCACTTCATTTTCAAGGGGCTGGTAACCCATCTTGTCAATGGTATAGTCCACACTTTTTAATACGCCTGCGGAAGTGTCCAGCAGGGTCCCGTCCAGATCGAATATTACTGCTTTATACATAAAAACTCCTATCCTACGATTCCTTCTGCAACCATCAGGTCTTTTACCATTTCCAGATCCTTCGGAGTATCCACAGACACCGTTCTGCAGTCCACATCCACAAATTTGACATTTTTGTGATGTTCAATATAGCGGATCAGGTCACACTCTTCTACCTTCTCCAGCATACTCTGGGGAGTGGTTACAAAGAAATCCAACGCTTCTTTTGTAAATGCACAGATGCCAACAAACTTTTTATAATCGAATTCCAGGCTTCCCTTTGGATATGGAAGTGGGCTTCTGGATGTATAGAGGCCGTCACCTGCTTCATTGGCGATCATTTTAATATTAGTAAAGTCGATAACTTCCGGTCCGGTCTTAATGGTGGTCATTGCATTTGCAACGAAGAACCCTTCCGTACTTTTTGCCGTTTCCACTACTTTTTCAATTGCCTGAGCCGTTTGTTGGCGCTCGTCTCCACCGATAAACACATAGATATCAGCCGGTATCAGATCGGATACTTCATGTGTCCGCTCTGTGGGATTAGTATGCTTTTCACTTGTCATCAACACCTTGAACCCGTATCCCGTGCAGACGTCATAGATTTCCTGATTATCGGTTGCCACATATACTTCATCGAAGTTTCTTACCTTGCTTACCTGCTGATATACCCACCAGATCATGGGCTTCCCGTGAAGATCCGCCAATGGTTTTCCCGGAAATCTGCTTGATTTGTATCTTGATGGTATTACTCCTACTACTTTCATGCGTTCACGCCTCCTATTATGTCATCCAGGTTTACACGTTCAAACGCCTCCAGAGCTCCACCTCTGGTAGCATTGTAAATCTTGACATCTCTCTCATTTGCAAAATCATTTAATTTATTATAAGCAAAAATTGCTTTCTGCCTGTAATATTCGGATACTTCTTCTTTGGTCAGATCCTGGGCTTTCAACCGGTTCTCAATCCGCTTTACATCCATTTGTTTCATATCGTCACTCAGATAGTCTTTGATAAAATGGCTGTCTTTTGCCAGGCTGGAGGTACAGTCTACACCGATCAGATAGATCTCTTTAAATCCCATATAGATAGCAAGTTCTATCATAAAGGACATAACCGTGGCACCTGATGGAACATAATAAGACAAAAAATTATCGCTGATCTTATAGGGTTCTTTTGCCACGTTGTAGACATAGGTGCTGTCTTTCGGTCTTTTTTTCATATAGTGATAAGCAGTCAGATTCACAAAGAAAGGCGCCTCCACATGTTCTGCAATCTCTTCTGAAAGATTTTTTGCAAACATCACATCAATGAGGCAGTGGTAGGTAGGACGCCACTTCGTCTGGTCAAATATTTTATAGACCATATTACAGCCAATCGTCTTCTCATCTTTGATCAGATCCAGATCACTGCTGGTTAAGCTTGGACCATTTCCTACCAGAAAACAGCGTTCCCCTTTATGTTTATCCTTATAGGACCTTAAACGTTTACTGTTTGCCAACAGACAGATACCTCTGCCGCGAAATACACCGGATAATCGAAAGTAACCTTCTTTTGTTTTCTTAAATACTAGTTTTATGAACTTTTTAATATGCCGAAAACCTTTTTTTATAACTTTAATTACCTTTCTCACGCGCCAGCCAATGCCGACTTTCAGTTTTTCTGTGAATCCCATATAACACCTCTGACTTCTATTAATTTGTATACCCTGTATAAACTTGATTACTGATTACCGTCCTGCCGGAATACAGATATCAAGAACTTTCTTACTGGTATCAGGTCCATCCAGATAATTAAACTTCTGATTAAACGCCTGATACTTTTCATCCACCGTATAATTTTCAAACAGATCCGTTATGGCATCCGCAAGCTTATTTTCTTCCTGGATAATCGGACCCGGAAGTTCATTAAGATCCAGGTAAAATCCGCGGATCTGATTCATATACTCATCCAGATCATACATGTAGAACAATACCGGTCTCTTCAGATTGGCAAAATCGAAGAATGCACTGGAATAATCTGTAATAAGCATATCGCTTACCACGTACAGTTCATTAATATCGTTGTGTTCCGATACATCCACGATTCTTTCCGGATAGCGGTATTCTCCTGTAAACTTATTCAAATGGTGGGTACGGAATAAGATGACGTATTCCTCTCCCAGCTTCTCCACCAGGGCATCCAGATCTACATGCTGCTGATAGAGGTATCCCTGACCTTCCACATACTGGTTATCTCTCCAGGTCGGAACATAGAGAATCACCTTTTTATCTTTTCCAATATGGAACATTTCTTTTAATCGTTCCACATCCTGGCTGGTATGGTTAAAAAGGAAATCATTCCTTGGATACCCTGTTTCCAGAAGTATTCCTTCCTTGCCAAATTTGGAAATTCCAAAAGAGGTATCGAATTTTTCACTTGCAAACTTGGAAGGGGATAAAAAATAATCCAGTTTCTTCACATGCTGCTTGTATTTATTGTAGTTTTCCTTCAATGTTCGTTTTTTATCACTGTCAAATTCAATATCCAGTCCCAGTCTTTTTAAAGGTGTACCATGCCATGTCTGAATGACAACCTGATCCTTTTTGGGATAGAGGTAATTCGTAACCGAAGCATTACAAACCCAGTATTTAGCTTTTGCATGATATTCGTAATACTTTTTGGAACGAACTTTTGTAATGAAGGTATTTCTGTTTTCCTTTAAAAACTCAAAGTTCTTAGTATTCTTAAACACCCATACAAATTGAAAGTCCTTGTACGCCTCATCCTTTAGCATTTCCTCATACAGTGCTCTCGGGCTGTCTCCGTACTGGGATCCAAAGAATCCGGTAAAGATAACCATATGGCTGTCCGTTGGCGTCTTAATACCATACCAGGTACATTTCAGCCTCCGCATCAGATATACATATTTCCGGTAGAATTTTAAAACCGCCGGATGATTATTGCTGCACTTTTTCAGAGTCCTTTTTATTTTTCCATGCAGTCTCCCTGCAAAGCTTTTGTTCTTTGACATGCATATGCCTCCTTACTGCATAAATTCTTCATACACCGGCAGTACTTCATCTGCGGTTCCAAGCATTTTCACTTCCCCGTCATGAAGCCAGAGAATCCGGTCGCACAGAGAACGGAGTGTATCATTATTATGGGATACAATCACAACAGTCCGGTCCTTCTCACCGATCAGTTCTTTCATCTTGCGGTAACTCTTCTTTTTGAATTTTGCATCGCCGACACTTAATACCTCGTCAATCAGCATAATATCGGTTTTTAAAATAGCGGTAATGGAAAATGCAAGCTTAGAATACATACCGCTGGAATAAGTCTTAACCGGCATGTTAATAAACTTGCCAAGACCCGCAAATTCTATGATTTCCGGCATCTGTCTGCGTACTTCTTCTTCCGAGAAGCCCAGGAGCATTCCGGAAAGCATGATATTTTCCTTACCGGACAGGCTTTTCTGGAATCCTACTCCAATAGACAGCAGGGATACGGAATGTCCATAGAGGTCTATTGTTCCGGAATCCGGTGAAAAAATTCCTGCAATAGCCCGAAGCATTGTGGATTTTCCGCTTCCGTTCTTACCCACAATCCCAAGAATTTCTCCTTCCCGTACCTTAAATGAAACATTTTTTACCGCCTCATGAACTTCCGTTTTTGTTTTCTTTAATTTAAAAAAGTTCTTTTTGATGGAATATGCATTCAAACATTTATAAGAAATATTCAGACCTTCCACCTTAATCGCATTCTCAACACTCATCTATATCACCTTCACGTAACTGTTCTCATATTTGTAAATCACCCGAACGCCTATGCACGACAAAATCAATCCAACCACCAGCCACATTAACATGAATTTATGATGTGGAAACTGGGAATACAGCATTGTCCGTCTCAGGGAGTACATTATAAATGCAGCAGGGTTAAAATTAAGCAGCAGATTCTTAATCGGCGCCGGAATCTGGCTCATGGAGTCGATGGCATAAAATACACCAGACATGTAGAAAATTAATTTCAAAAATACCGTTAAAATATTCTGCAGATCTTCAATAAACACACCAAAATGGCATACGATTGCACTAATTCCAAATGTAAACAGACACAAAATTAAAATCAGCGGAAAGAAATATAAAATCTTAAGGCTGAACGGTACTCTCCAAATGACCATCATGATAATTACCAGGCCAAATGAAACCATCATTTTAAATCCATTTACCAGCATATTTTTTAAAATCAGCATATATTTGGGTACGTAAACTTTTGAAACTACCGCACTATTGCTTTTAACTACCCTGACACTGCTGATCACGACTTTGTTAAAGAAATTCCAGACAGAAAGTCCGATAAATACATAGATTGGGAAAAAATCTATTTTTTTATTGCTGAATACAATCTGGGCAATAAACGTATATACCATCATAAAAAGCAGCGGGTCTAAAATCCACCACAGCCAGTTTAAATAAGAACTGGCAACTTCCGATTTTAGCTCCGACCTGGCAGCATACATGGTATATTGATAAAATTTTTTAATATCATTAATAAATCGTTTCATGAATTATCCGGCTCCTATTTCTTCAAATCCTGTTTTATCTGAGTAGTGGAAATTTCAGGGGTTCTGGGCAGATATACCACATCGCAGTACTCCTTAAGGAAATCAAACTTTCCTTCCCAGTCATCTCCCATTACAAATGTATCCACTTTGAATTCTTTCACATCACTGATCTTCTGATCCCAGGAATTCTCAGGGATTACCAGATCAACATAACGGATCGACTCCAGCAGACGTTTTCTTTCACTATATGGGAAATAACATTTTTTCTGTTTCTCATCCCAGTTAAATTCATCCGTAGACAAAGCTACAATCAGGTAATCTCCAAGCGCCTTGGCTCTCTGAAGCAGATTTACATGTCCGTAGTGGAGTAAATCATATGTTCCATAGGTTATAATTTTTTTCATCTTTATGCCCATTGCATACCGCAGGTGAAACTGCGATACTGCCACTAATAAAACAAGTTGAAAGAATTACTTCGTGGCTTCCTTTCTATTTCTTTTTTCTTTCAACGTTTCACTTCCTCTAAATGTACGTCTGAATGTAAGTTTTCGAATTCCCAAAACAATCCAGACATTCCAGATATTATATCATACAACATTTCCAGGTGCAACTACCGGTGAAGCCCGATACAGGTCTCCAGTACCGCCCGGCTTGCATTTTCCCCGCTGTGAGGATTGTAGATCTCATTAAACCGGCTGTACTTTTCATCCCAGGGGCTTACATCCAAGGCTTCCCTTATTGCACCGGGCAATTCCCCTTCTGTTTTAATTAATCTGCCAGGAAGGGTATCGATATCGATATAGAAGTCCCTCATTTCATTTTTATACTGCTCAAAATCATACATATAATAAATGATTGGCCGTTTCAGGTTCGCGTAATCAAAAAAGACGCTGGAATAATCCGTCATCAGCAAATCGCTGATAATGTACAGATCATTGATATCTCCATAATCAGAAACATCAAAGACAAATCCCTCATACTGTTTCAGATCAATGACGTTTTTAATGAAGTAGTGGGTCCGAAACAAGATCACACATTCTTCCTGGAATTCTTTCTGCAGAACCGTAAAATCCAGACCCAGGCTATAGGTACAGCCTACGCCCACTTCCTGCATGCTGTCACGCCATGTCGGAGCATACAGAATCACTTTTTTCCCCTGGGGAATGCCAAGTTTTCTCCTGACTTCATCTGCCTGCTCTTCTGTATACTGATAAAGGAAATCATTTCTGGGATATCCTTTTTCTACAAATATATCTTCTTTCCCCAGCGCTTTCAGGTTAAATGCAGAAGTAATCTTTTCCGTATAAAATGGGGACGGGGAAATAATATAGTCGTATTTCATTGCATCGTATTCATACTCCCTGTTCAGTTCCCGTTCTTCCTGCGCTCCGCCCTTATGCACTTTTACATCAAAACCCAAACGCTTTAGCGGTGTGCCATGCCAGCACTGGATATAGACCTGATCCTTTTTTTTCTGAATCTCATCCAGCATTCTGCTGTTCGTTACCCAGTATTTCGCCTGAGCCGCATAACGAAAATACTTCTTGCTTCTATGGCGTACCACGATGGTATCTTTCCGTTTTGCCAAATCCCCGTAACACTCCGGATCTTCAAACGCCCAGACCTTCTTAAAATCATCATACCTGCTGTCCCGGATCATTTCTTCATAGACAGCTCTGGGACTGCAGCTGTAATTCCTGCCTTTGTATGACTCAAATAAAATCAGGTTTTCCTGGGTTGCATAACGCCTTTCATACTCCAGTTTATTACGCGTTCTCCGGTAAAAACTGCGCAGCCTTACACAGCCTTCCCGTACAGCCGGATTGGCACTTAATATTTTCAGTATTTCTTTTTTCATGGATTCCATACTCCTATTTGCGGATTCCTGCCAGTTCTAACATCCTCTGACAATTTCCTCCGCCTTTGTAGTGATTTACCTTATCATTAATATCCCGGCGTTTTTCCTGATAAGAATCCACACCTGCAATACAATCATCTAAAAATCCATAGAAACCGTCCTGGCTCTCAATAATCTCTCCCGGCATATAATCCAGAGGATTGTCCACCACAAATCCCCGGTGGCTTCCATATTCCTTCATATCCTCTATGATAAAGGCTTCCGGTTTATCCAGAAGCAAATAATCAAAATAAACAGATGAATAATCGGTAATCAAAGCGTCAGTGTCTTTTAACAGACGGTACAAACGGACTCTCTTCTGATCCAGATAAGCATTGGTTAAAATTTTAATGTGGCTCATATCTTTAACCGCCAGTGCTTCCAGATTCTGTGCCGGATGGAGTTTAATCAGAAGAAGGCTGTTATGCGCCTCCATATAAGCATTTAATTTTGTAAAGCTCTCTGCGGTATGGAACAGTGGAATCCCTGCATTTTTCACAAAATCCTCACTGGAATCCATAATCAGTTTATCCCGTGAAATCCGGTAGGTGGGCATCCATGCAAATACCTTATTATAATCTTCTTTTACAAGGCCCAGCTTATGAAATTCATCTTTTTTAGAAAACAGATCATCATTTCTGGGATGTCCGGCAATGACTACCTGATTCAGTTTACAATCAAAAGCCTCCGCCATAATAGGGCGGAACATTTCACTTGGTGCCGTTAAATAAGTGAAAAAATCATAGTGGTAGTCTCCAAGCTTGTCCTCCAGCATATGATTGATCTTTTTTAAAGGAGTTCCATGCCAGTAGTCCACAGACACCTGATCTTTCGTAGGCATAATAGCCAAAATTTCCCCGTGATAAAAAATAAACCCAGCGGTCATAATTTCCTTTAAGCTTCCCGCTAAATTCACAAAACGTACATTTTTTCTAACTAGTTTCTGATAATCCTGAGGTTTTCCAACCGCGCAGACAATTTCATATTTTTCGTAATATTTATGACGCATCAGATAACCAAACAGCGTTTCGCTGTTATCGTAAAGTTCTCCTTTACAGAAGATCAGAATTTTTCTTTTATTTTTGGGAATTATTTTATTCACTGCCGATAATACGGATCCTCCGGCAAAATAAATTTTCCGCTTTACTTTTCCTTTAACCATAAACGCTCCTATTTTGTCTTTCTCAGAATTACTTCATAGAATTTTTTCCGGAAACCATTGGGCAAAACGCAGATCAAAACCTGTCCCCCTGCGGAGACCAGAAAATCCCGCCAGGTAGAAATCCCGGCTTTTTTTAAATACCACCGGAACTTCACTGCCAGTTTTGCATACGCCATACCGCCCCGCCTTGCAAACATGCTCTCTCCGGTCCGCACATAAACCAACGGCTCCTGTATATTATATCCAACTGCACCATTTTTCAACATCCGTGCCCAAAGGTAATAATCTTCAAAGTACGGGAAGTCCTGATAACCTCCGGCTCCTGTCACTGCGCTCTTGCGGTACATCACCGTTACATGGTTAAAAGGATTCCTTCTGCCTGCACATTTTAAGATTGCCTCATTGGTTCTGGGCGTTACCCTCTTTCCTGAAATCTCATGCATATCACTTGCAAACTCCTCGATAATCCCGCCAATAATATCCACTTGTTTTTTATGGAAGATATAGAGCTGCTTTTCACAGCGGTCACGCCGGCTGATATCGTCGCTGTCCATACGGGCGATCAGTTCATTCCTGCAATGTTTGATTCCAGTCTGCAGGGCCGGTCCCAGACCTCCACACTCCTTTAAACGTACAACAAGGAACACCTCCGGATATTGCTCCTGGAAATGTTCCACCACTTCGTCTAACGCTTCTGTTAATGGTCCGTCACAGACCAGTACAAACTGGTCTGGAAGCACTGTCTGTTCCATCATGCTGGAGATTGCCGCTTTAAAAAATTCCGGCTCTTCCTTTTTATATACAGACATCAATACAGAATATTTATTTATTTGTTGTAACTGTTTCGCATCTTTCTTTACTGTTTGTTCTCTTTTTTCGCTTCTTCCTCTTTTGTCGCCGCTGTCACCTGCCATGCCTCTACTCCTTCCGTATTTTCTTTCTGAAAGAGAATTTTCACTGTCATCAGCATAAGCTTCCAGTCCAAAAGATAGGTATAATTTTCAATATACGCTAAATCCAGTTTCAGCTTATCGTAAGGAGTGGTATTATACTTACCATACACCTGTGCATATCCGGTGAGTCCGGCCTTTACCTTTAACCGGTAATCGAACTCCGGAATCTTTTCTTTATATTCCTTTGTAATCTGCGGACGCTCCGGTCTTGGTCCTACCAGAGACATATCCCCTTTCAAAATATTAAACAGCTGAGGCAGCTCATCAAAATGAATGTTACGCAGCACCTTTCCAACGGGTGTTACCCTGTTGTCCTGCTTCATGGCAAGACGTGCGCCCTCTTTCTCGGAGTCTACCCTCATACTTCGAAACTTCAATACATAAAATGTCCTGCCGCGCTCCGTCAGTCGCTCCTGACGGTAAAATACAGGACCCCTGTCGTAGCACTTGATTAAAATTGCAATCACCAGCATAAACGGCGATGCAATTACCACACCAATACCGGAAATGATAAGGTCGGTCAAACGTTTTGCTATCTTCTGTTCAATGGTCAGGCCTCTGTTGCGGAACAGCAGAAGCGGTGTATCAAAGAGATGAATGCTGTCTGAACTCATAATCATAACATCCGATATCTTTGGAATACAGTAACACCTGATATCTTTTTCAAAACAGTATTTTAACAGCAGATTTCTCTCATGGGATGACATATCTCCCAGAATTACCGCTTTGTAACAGTCAATTTTACTTTTGAGCTTATCCATGCCGTCACCCAGATGGATGGACTCACAGATATCATATTTATCTTCTCTGGAGGAAATCTTGCGGATCAGATCCTTTGGATTTTTCTCTCCGTAAATAAGCAGCATCTTCCTCGGCGGGTATATATGCACATAAATCCAGCGCATCATAAGCACCCACAGTACGACGATCACCAAATCGATAGCCGTAACATAAAACATGGGCAGTATATGTGCCCCCAAAGTCCAGCGTCCAATCAATGCCATCTGCAGATAAGTTATTCCGTTTACACATAATACGGAAGCAATCTGGGAATAGAGTACGTCAAGCACCCTCAGATAGCCTACCTTGAATCCCCCGTACAATTTGTAGAAGAAAAACAGCATCAGTGCATACATTCCCACAACTACCCAGTTACCTCTTACAAACGTGGTACGGATAACCCCTCTGGAGTCATAATAGGAAAACCAGACATATGCATATATTGCTGTCTGTACTGCCAGAATAAGCGCAGAAGCAAAAAACATGATGACTCTTTTATATTGTTCTCTTCTCTCCACTAATATTTACCCCTCTTTATTTTTCAATGGTTCTTTATACTCATACTTCGTTACCAGTAATGCTGTACCAGACTCTATCTTACAACAAAATTTACAAAAATTCAACAAAAAAGACGTGGCAATCTCAGGTAGTATTGGTATTCGCTGTCTCTTCTTTCTGTGGTAACGGTTCAGTATCCTTATAGATTATATAACCATTGGTCTGTCCAATTTCCTTAAACTTTCTGGATTCTATTTTCTCTTTCGAATCCGGTGTGTCGTAATACACCAGATAATTGCATCCAGCCTTCCTCGCCTGCTTGATTATGATCCTGAAATTGGGATTTTCGGCTATCATCTGTTCATGAATCTTCCTGTCTCTCTTGCTGTATTTTCCCTTTCTTCCATATGCCAGGCCAATGCTGGCATCGTACTGGCGTATATAGCCTGCCAGATCATCGGGAACTACCGCTTTTACCGTCTCGCCTTCGCCTCGGTTCTTCACAATAATATCACTGACCGCATTTGCCGCCGACGGCAGCTTCTGCAGATTCTCTGTCTGATGAAGAACGGTTCCCGGTACATAGACGAAATTTCCAGTTACAGCAAGAACACCAGTCAAAGCCACAAACATAAGGGCTCTTTTAAGTCTGCCATCCTGTGAATACCAGGCTCTAACCCCTACATAAGCCAGAACAAGGGGTATGGGCAGAAGCCAGAACATTCTCCAGTAAACATCTCTTCCCACGCAATAATCCATAATTATCTTAGCAGTCAGAGGGCAGAAGCAGATCACTCCGAAAGTAACTGCATAACCTACAAATAATTTTTTATTTTCTTTTTCCACTTTGCTACAGGCGATGTAGATTATTGCTGCAAGAAATAATCCCACATGCATGCTGTCAGCTACATACATCCTGTATCGTTCTAATGTCAATCCAAATATCTCCAGCATGTATACAGCCTCCTAACGTATCAACAGATACATTCCCGCACAGATCAGACAAGGAATGCAGCATATGACTGCTTTTATAAATTTTCCTGGGTCTTTGCCCCCAATTCCATACAGAATTGCGAAGATGCCCACCATAATCGGCGCCAGCATAATTCCCATGGAAGATACCAGACAACAGGAAAGCAGAATTCCCAGCAGCAAAGACCATTCCCGAAGGCTGCCTTTTTCCTTCAACAGACGGATACACATATAAAAAAGTGCCGGAAGCAGAATCGCCGCCAGAACCGCTTTTCCCTGCCAGATCCGCACAAGCATAAACGTCCCCTGAGTGTATACGGAATAATAGGAAAACAGGTGTATCACAGAAAGGAAGCACAGGAATATCCCAGTGGCTTTACGGTCTCCTCCAAACAATTTCTGCCCCAGAAGAGAATAAACGATGTATGCCAAAGGTATAAAAAATACAGGCATGATTGTATGTGCAACAATCGCCGGATGCATCTGCACACTTTCACTGATAAATGCCAGGAAAATTGGAAATGGAGAAAGCACATAACGGGATGGCAGGCTCTTCAACAGGTCTCCCGTATAGGCGTCAAAGCGAAACATCCCATTAGTATGCACGGTAGTAGTAGCCGTAGCTACGTAAAAAGCATCATCCAGATCATCCAGCCTGAAAATCAGGTATGCACCTATCTGCACTGCAATGAGTATCAGGGCAAGATAGACAGACCAGGGCGTTTCTTTCACGCTCTTAAACTGGAATAATACCATCTCTTTGGTTCTTCTGACATTTAAAATAATGGAAACCACTGCTAGCAGCAGCATACTTCCTCCATAGGCATACATCAGTATATGAAAACTGACCTCTGCAAAGATCAGGGGAAGTGCCAGCACTTCAAACACGGCAAACATTGTTATATAACCATACAGCGCCGCCATTTTTAAACTATTTTTTTCTCTGTCTTCCACCCGGGTAAACAGCATGCCGATACACACCGGAATTACTGCAAACCACAGGAGGATGAGTAAGGCTTTTACCAGATACACGTCCTACCACCTTTTTCTTCTTTATATAAGTATTTCGCAAACCAAAAGCCGCAGTTGGCTATCGTGCCTGCCATTTCATGTTCAGCGTCTTTTAACGGACTGTACAGGTGATGCACCGCCCTTTACGAAACTACTACAGTGTCTTCATATATGCAGCCAGGGCATCTTCCCAGGATGCAAAGCTGAAGTCAGTTGTAAGCTTGAGCATATAGTTTTCCAGTACCGAATATGCCGGACGAACTGCCGGTGTGGGGTATTCGGCAGTTGTTATATAATCCACCTTTGTATCCTTACCCGCAAGACGGAAAATTTCTTTTGCAAAATCTGCCCAGCTGCACATGCCCTCACAGGTACCGTGGAAAATCCCATAATTAGAGGTAGGAATGAGGTATTTAATTGCTTTTGCCAGTTCTACCGCGCTGGTAGGCGTTCCATACTGATCTCCCACTACCCTTACCGTATCGTTTGTCTCTGCAAGGCGAAGCATGGTTTTCACAAAATTCTTACCTTCTCCATAAAGCCATGCAGTACGTATAATAAAGTATTCTTTCGCAAACTGCTGAACAAACTGTTCTCCCGCCAGTTTTGTCGCACCGTACATTCCCTGGGGATTCGGCGTATCAAATTCCATATATGGTTTCGATCCGTTTCCTTCAAATACATAGTCGGTAGAAACATGTACCATTTTAGCCCCAACTTTAGAAGCAGCTATACTTAAGTTTCTGGGACCGATGGCATTGATCCGGTATGCCGCATCCTGTTGGGATTCACAGAGATCTACCGCAGTATGAGCCGCACAGTTAACAATTACATCCGGCTTTACTTCCTCAATAGTAGACAGAACCTTGTTAATGTCCGTGATATCCAGTTCCATCACATCTGGCTGGAATACATCCGTATTAATGATTTCCACATCCGAATCGTTTGCATACTGCTGATTAATTGCTCTTCCTAATTGTCCGTTGCATCCTGTTACTAAAATTTTCATGTTTTTATTCTCCTTTATTTTCATGTACATATAAGACTATCTTGTTATGACTTTTTGGAATATTTCCCAGACTACCATAAACTGTATCAATCCAACGCTCATAATCAGATTCATGTTTATACTTTTCTTCAGAGTCAGGTTCCTGTTACGCAGCAGAAGTACCACAAGAGGCAGCACCGGAAGGAAATACCTTCCCTGGGTTCCTTCAATGACTTTAGATCCATATGGGGTCCAGGTTAATAAAAATACCATCATCAGCGCCCCAATCACTCCTGCACTGATCAGCGCCATAATCCACTTATCCTTTTTTTCCAGATAAAACGGTTCTTTCTCTTTTGCAAGCACAGCCAGAACCAATATAATCGCCAGGGCAAAAATCAGAACATCGGAGATTTGGATATCCAGCCAGCCCAGTTGACCCCCCATCATTGTTTCAAAATAAAAATCCCCATATTTACGGAATGAATCATAATACATCTGGATAATCGTAAGCGGCTGTGATAACAACTCACTTAGAGTGTACCCGGAAGTTTCTATATAAGACAAAGTATTTTCCTGTCTGCTCAAATATTCTGTCATGGTAACGAGCCGGACGACTGCCAGGGACAGCAAGCCCCCTGCGCAAACGCTTAACCTTCCCAGTATGCACCCTATTCTGGTTGCAGACTTTTTCACCGGGATCAAAAGTACCAGCAGGCATAAAAGCACATAGACAATCTTGCAGGGTGACATTAAAACTGCCAGGATAATTAATAATATCCAGTCTGAGCGCAGAACCTTGTTCTTTTCATAGGCAAGATACAGGCAATGTCCGGTAAACCAGGCACAAACCCCTATAATAAAGGAGTCGTAAGAAAAAGAGCCTCCTAATTCCAGGGATATGGGCAGTAATAAAACCGTGACCATCAGCACTTTTGCAAATGGCATCTTCTTCACTGCAAAATATCCGCACAACAGATAAAAAGCCAATGCAAACAGCCTTCCTATCATCAATAGCCCTACGTTACCTATATTCAGCAGACGGGCAAGAGAAATCCCGATAATCTGCGGGGTATATACGAATCCCGGAACACCGGACAGCGGACCGCCTGGAAATGCAGACAGTTCCTTCCCGCCAGCTGTATCAAAGAGATGATCAGCCACCATGCCGTACGTTTCCGTATCCGGGCGTTTCTCCAAAACTCCCATTAAAAGGTCTTCTTCCCTTGCTATGGTATTGCCGTCTTCATTTACCGCTTCTTTTCCCATCAGGCTGTTAGAAAATGCATATGCAGTATAGATATGCGCCTGCTCATCCGGTGTTGAATAAGGCGGAAGGATAAAGATATAGAGCACGCCCAGGCAGATTCCCATTAAAAGGAACAGCCTGTGGGCTTCCCACTTCATACCGTATCCCAAAAACCATGTTAAAACCAGCATTGCAAACAGGACTACCGTTATTCCTACAAAATAAATCCTCAGATAAGACTGGTCACCATAAGTAAAGGTCACATGCAGGCTTCCTTCTTTTTTTTCTCTTCCCACAATCAACTTCTGCCCTTTTACTGACTTATCCGATTGGTATACCGTAACTGCATTTCCCGCAGCCGCATCCTCAGAGGCAATCGTTATGATATATTCTTCTTTTTCTTTTACTTCAACCGTATTTTTCAGAACCAGTTCCACAGGAGTATTATCTTTTAAATCCTCACTGGATATATCCCAGTTTCCAAGCATCATTCCAGTAGTTTTATTTTTCAGCTGTATATTTAGATGAGAGGTGTTTTTTCTGTCATAAGTGGCAAAAGTAAGACGGATACCGGAAAAATCCACTTGCTCCATGGTGAAGCTCTGCTCTATCTTTGTATCTTTAGTGATCTCACCGGTTACCCTTTTGTTGCTCCCTATTTTATAAATCTCTCTTGGACGGTCCAGATTGGGACTGACGTATTCCTGATACATCAATACCGTATGGAAGATCAACATCAGGAAAACCACAATGATCAGTATCGGAAAGATAATACTCTGCTTACTTTTATTCTTCTCCCTATACATTTACCTGCTCCCCTATTTTCATATCCTTTAATTCCTTGTTTTTAGATCCCAGTTCTTTCCCCTGCATTTCCTGCATTTCCTGCATCGTCCGTTCCAGCAGCGCCTGGTGTTGGGCGAGATCTTTCACCCGTTTTGAAAGCCTGGAAACTGCAAGGCTTAAGGAGAAAATAATGACCAGTGAAAAACAAAAACCCATAAAAAATATCATATTTACCGGCAGGGACACTCCCAGCAGATTCGTTAACCTTTCGGTCAGCCCCGGAAAACAGGTCAATACCGTAACACCGATTGCCAGTAACGTCCAGGGCAATGCATATCTTAAACTTATGGTTCTTCTTTTTACCATACATGCCAGCACAATAAGTGCTGCAGCAACAGCTAGCATGATGATCATCTGCGATCTGATACTCATATCCACACCTCTCATTCTATACGCTCAGTATCTAAAGCTTCCATATTAATGACCTGCCTGTTGATCAGACTTTGGTTTCTTGCTACTAGCCTCTCCACGCCGCCATAAAAATTGCCAGCGTTACCTTGATCATATAATACACCGATTTCAAAGGTGATATGGAAGATACCCCTTCCTCACGCTGTTTCATCACAACCGGAACCTCACTGACTTTCCTGCCTGCCTTAATAATTGCAACTGCACTTTCAGGCTCCGGATAATCCTTGGGATAATCCCTGGTAAAGTCTTCGATTACATTATGGCTCATCATACGCATCCCGGATGTCGGATCTGTAATCCTCACCCTGGTCAGTGCATAAATCAGCCATGAAAAATAACGGATTCCCATTCTTCGGATTCCAGAAGACTGAAATCCCTGTTTTTCTATAAATCTGGATCCGATCACCATATCATACTGATTCCGGATGAGGCTTTGCTCCATCTCTTTTAAGAACCGGGCATCATGCTGCCCGTCTCCATCCATCTGCACCGCCAGATCATATCCTCTGGAAGCCGCATAGAGAAGACCAGTCTGCACTGCCCCTCCAATCCCCAGATTGACCGGCAGATGAATCACGGAAAATCCATATTCTTCACAAAGTGCCCTGGTGTTATCTGTGGAACAGTCATTGATTATGACATAATCATAATCCGGTGCCTGTTCCTGGATACTTCGGACAGTTGTATAAATACTGGCGCCTTCGTTATAGGCTGGTATAATAATCAGTTTCTTCATAGGTGCTCCCCAACTACATATTATTTGATTCTTCACTTTTCCCGTAAACAGTTGACAGCAGCTTTGCCACAGGCAAAGGCCAAAATTTACGGAACATGGCTATATCCTCTTCCCGTCTGCCCGTGTCTTCTATAATCCTGGTGGTCGCAGATGCCTCATGGATGCGGTGATACACAAGCCTCTTCTTACAGTAAAGAAAAGCCCCTTCCTCTCTGGAAATCTTCTCCCACGCCTGCCAGTCTTCATTGCTCCTAAATCCCGGCAAAAACACAGGTGTTTTCAGATTTTCTTTTGCAAATCCCACGGAGGGGCAGCAAATCGGTGAACCCAGGGAAAGTATTCTTCTTCGGATAAACCTGCTGTTTCTGGAGGCTTTTATTTCCATTGGTATCAGCATCAGACGCTTTACTTTTAACAATGTATTAGATACCACTATCTTCCCATTTCTGATTTCCCCGTAATCAGAGAAAAAAATAAGTGGCCGCCTTGCCTGATCCATCATACTGCACAGGTTCCAAGTATATGTTTCATGATAGATATCATCCTGATGCGCAATGGTTACATATGGCGTTTCTGCCTTTTCATATGCGTAATTCCAGTCCTGGATAATTCCATTTTCCCCAGTATTTATATACAGTAAAATGTCATTCTCCCTACAGATTTGTTCTATATAGGAACTGGGTGTAGAGGTCACCATAATAATTCTGCTTGGACAGGACTGCTTTTTCAGCGAACGGATGCATGCCGGAAGATAGGGGCTGTCCCCATAGGCACATATAGCAAATGTGTGTTTAACATATTCTTTCATTTTAATTCCTCCTGCATACCGCAGACAGGTCTGCGGTACAGCACTAATAGAAAGTTCGAGTCATTGTATCATAAAATCAAGATCTTGACAACGCTGCCGAATTCCCGATCCTTTTCTGCAAAAATACAAACAGCAGCACAATCTCCACCGTAAGACCCAGAATCGTGGCAAAACTTGTCCCCTGCATGCCCCACAGGCGTATAAATATTACCGAGGCCACAGAACCGGATACAACAGCCGCTACATTGCTGATAATCAAGCCTTTAAAATCCTTCACGACTGTGAGTACGCCACACAACAGCCAGCTGAATGCTGTGAGTATGGTACAGACTACCAGGGGCAGTAAAAGCCCCGTATAGGGCAGTATTTTTTCCCCTATTAACAGCAAAAGACCCCATTTCCCTAAAAGTGCGGCTCCGGCCAACGCCACAACCGACACTGCTGTGACCACCTTCACGCAAGTAAACAGCAGTTTCCAGAACCCATCCCGGTCACCTGCGTGGTACTTTTCTGCAAAAGCTGTTACAAAAGGATTAAAAATGTATGTGGATGCCATCTGCACTACCAGAGTCGGTGCTGCAATTGCCGCATAAACGCCCAGCTTGTCATTTCCTGAGAATTTCTCCAGAAAATACCTTGGAATAGAACTGATTCCGGCATTTAGAAACAAATATACCACTAACGGAAAACACCGGATCAGTAATTCCTGTACCTTTTTAAAATTGCCATCAAATTTTATTGAAGTAATCCTTTTCACATGCCTGCGGTCATATAATAAAATCACGAGAAACGTGGATACCGCCATTGCCCCAAAGGCAACCGGCAGACATTGGAATATTCCCAGAAAAATGGTATAGGAGCCCAGCATTGCCACTCCACGAATGACCATAGATTTTCCCAGGTAATCCATACGCCAGTATTTCTGGAAAAATCCGGCATAGACATCAAAAAGGGCTTCTCCCAGACGGAAAATCATATAAATGACAATACTGATGCCGGATACCTGATCATACCGGTTAGCAGCCACAAATGCCGTACACAGAATAAATGCGGCCCCCCCGGTGACGATCCTGCTTATCACATAGGTTCCCTGAGCATATTCATTCTCCGTATCCGCCACCTGGAATGTACGCATCCCATATACTGCTATACTATAGAACATGTTTGTAATAGACATAGCCAGTGTCAGAATACCGGAATTTTCAAATCCGGAGATACGGATCACCAAAACGCTTAAAAGCCATTGGCACCCCAGATAAACCAGACTTCCCCAGGTATTCCACAAAATGCTGGTTTTAATCGACATTTTTTTATCTTTCATAAGTCATCCCTTACTTTTTATCAGACACTTCTGCTTCCTGCTTTCCAAAGTCTAACTGGTACGGACAATGATTATACCTTTTTTCCTCCGGCGGAAGCTGCATATAATCCCCATAATAGGCATACAGCATATCATGCATGTCATTTGGAAACGTAAGCTCCAAATGTTCAAACTTCATCCGCTTCAATGGGTACAGGTCTTTTCTGTCAATCATGCTTGCAAACGGCCTTGCCTCAGGCAGGTATGCAAGCCTTTTTGTCTTCTGCTTATTATATTTCGTACAGCATCTTTTTCCACGCAAAAAAACGCCTCTCTTGGAAATATGCATCACCTTCATCAGCTTATTTCCCGCCTGGCACGCAGCCAGTACCAATTTTAATTTTGTTCCCTCCAGCAACAGGCTGGGCTTAGATATGCTGCACAAAATCAGTAATTTACTGTAGATCCAGGCACTGTATGCCTGAAGTTTCATCTTCCATTGGCAGTCTGGAATATTGTCATATGCATATAAATCCAAAAATATCCCAAAATCACAATCCACGTCTTTCATTGCATATTCTCTGAAAACTGTTCCGTTTTTACACATGCGCGCAGTAAAAAGCGGATAATTTTCATCAGAATCTCCGCGTAAAATAGTGTATTTATCTTTAAGTTCCTCGCCTGCAAGTTTACAAAACCGCTCATAGTTCTTTCTGGTAAACGCCAGATCAATGTCGTCATCCCATGGAATAAATCCCTGATGCCGCAATGCTCCGATTGCAGTTCCTCCTATCCCAAAATATGGTATCTTATGCTTCTCACAAAAATTCACAAAATCCTCCAGCATCTCCAGTTCCGTTGCCTGAAGCCTGCGAAGTGTCTCATCGTCATATTTCTTTCGCTGCATAAACTTCCCCTCAAAATGTATTTATTACAAATCTTTTAATTCTTGTTAAATATAATATAACATTTATAGATGAAATAGACAACTGTTAATTGAGGTATGGTGGGATAAACTTGCGAAAGCAATAGCTTTCTATTGGGTTTTTTCAGAAAGAGAAGCTTATCATATTTACACCTGAGTTTACCATGGAAAGGAATTGGGCACTTGTAATGCTCTTTCTCTTAGGGTATAATCTACCTGTATCATACATATAACGCTGTCAGTGTCAGGTTAAGGGGAATGCCAGCATTTGCAGCGGAACTGATTTAATACCAATGAATAAGGGGATTTGAACAATGAAAAGAAAATTAAACGCAATGTTTACGGCAGTGCTTGTCTGCCTGGCTGTTTTGTGCCTGCCACTGGCAGCGAATGCATCTGCTAAGAACAAAACGCGGATCCATTTTATCTGTATTGAGGGCAATAACGATGCCATTTTGCTGGAGAGTAACGGACACTTTGGAATGGTTGATTCCGGAGAAGACAGTGACTATCCAAAGGGGAATAATCCGAAATATCCCATGCGGCCCGGTATCAGTACTTCCGGGGGACATGAACAGGAAGTCATTAAATATCTGAAAAAAGTTGGTGTAAAGAAGCTGGACTTCTATATTGGCACCCATGCCCACAGCGACCACATCGGAAGCGGGGATGAAATATTAAAAGCTTTTAGAACAGAACGTCTGTATCTGAACAAATACAGTGATAATTACATCTCAGTCAAATCAAATCTCTGGGACAACCAATACTGCTACGACACACTGATTTCTGCCGCTAAGAAGCGCGGTACCAAAATCATTCAGAACTTTTCTAAGTCATCCAACCGGAAGTTTACTCTGGGCGATATGGAAATAGAAATCATGAATTATAAGCGTGCCACAGATGCAAAAGGCAATATCGCTAAAAGACCGGATGACAATTATAATTCTCTGGGCGTAAAAATAACGGTTAATGACCTCACTGCTTTTTTAGCAGGAGATATCAGCAACCTGGCTCCTGATTATGATGAAAACAAGCTTTCAAAAGTATTGGGTCCCATTGACCTGTTAAAGTTGGGACACCATGGTATTGGGGATGCAAATTCACCCAGCTATCTGCGCATGATTTCACCGGATTATGCAGTTGCAACCGGTTTGATCACCAATATGTCTGCCTCAGTAAGGAATACGCTGAACACTATTGAATGTAAACTCTTTACCACAAACGGACAGCCTAAAAATAGTGCAATCATAGCAGATATGAGCAATGGCAAAACGCTGAATATGATCTCACCCGGTAATTTGACTCTGAAAAAGAAAAATTCAGGATCCAAAAAGCAATATGCGTTTTATACTTCCAGGAACAAAAAATATACCAGAAAAAACACCTGGATTTACTATAATGAAAATTATTATTACATAAACAGCAAAGGAAATGTTGAAAGAAACAGCTGGAAAAAAGAAGGAAACTACTATTATTATCTGGACAATAACGGTATCATGCAGATGAATGCCGCAAGAGTACGGAACATCCCCTACTCCTTTGATGCCAGCGGCAAACTTTCAGAAGGCGGCTGGACAAGAGGTTCTTCTTCCTGGTCCTATGCGGATAACACCGGAAGGGCAAAAACAGGATGGGCAAAAATCGAGGGCAGCTGGTATTACTTTAATAGATCTGGAATTATGAAAACAGGATGGATTAAACTTAAGAATAAGCAGTATTTCTTAAGATCCAACGGACAAATGGCTGCCAATACCTGGATTACCTACGGCGGTGTTAAATACTATGTAGGCAGTGACGGTGTCATGCTTCGCAATACAAAGAAAAAAATCAAAGGCAAGATTTACCGTTTTGATGACGGCGGAGTCTGCATTAATTATTAATTAGTAACCAAAGAGCCGCACCGGTTAAATTTACCGGCGCGGCTCTTTTTATTCTCTTATTTTTTATTTGTACATATTCCGGTGGAATCAAACTTATAAGTTTTCTTTCCAATTTTCAATTTCATTTTTACAGCCCTAACTCCGTCAGACTTCACATAATACCACTTCTTTTTATAGTGAATCCAGGACTTCGTCTGCATCTTGCCCTTGACCAGGTAGTACCAATTTCCATTGCTTTTCAGCCATCCGTTTTTAGCGGAACCGTCTGAACGGAGGTAATACCAGTTCTTACCAAGCTTGATCCAGCCAGTCTCCATATAGCCCTTTTTATTGAAATAGTATCTTTTTCCTTCAATGGTTACCCATTTTTTCTTCGGATAAGAACCATTTCCATAGCGGTACCACCAGCCGGTATTGTCCTTTTCCCAGCGGTTCGGAAGAAGAACGCCTTTATCGCTTAAAAAAACAGTTTCCTTATTGATTATCTGTTTTCCGGACAGAGCTGCTCCGTTATCTCCAAAATAACAGGTCTTACCGCCCAGAGTACGCTTCCCGGTAACCATATAGCCATTTCCGGTGAAATAGTACCATTTCCCTTTAATCTTTTTCCAGCGCTTAACCATAGATCCGTCTTTATTCAGATAGCATTTCCTGCCCTTATAGGTGATCCATCCTGTAGCATTCTTTCCATCCCATTTTCTAAAGTACCAGGTGCTGCCTTTCACATACCATTCTCCGGCAGGACTCGCCAGAATTGCACCTTTTTCATCCAATGTCACTTTTTTTCCGCCAATGGTCTGTACACCGGTCATAGCTTCACCGGAAGGCTGGAAATAATAAATTTTACCAGATATCTTTTGTTTTCCGGTCAGCATAATTCCACCGGCATTAAAATAATATACTTTTCCACCTATGGTCTGCCATCCGGTAGCTCTGCTGCCATCCTGCTTCACATAATATGTATTGTTTCCATCTTTTTTCCAGCCAGTATCTACTGCCGGAGGATTCGTCCCGGAAGAACCGGTATCTTTCTTCTTCAATCCATAATAGGCTGCGATTGCCTTTGCATCTGCTACGCCGATTTTTTTAATCTTGGAATTGCTGCCAAAATATTTCACACAATCATTTGGGTTATTAACGAAACCATGCTCCACGATCATTCCCGGAAATCCGGCGAGGACACATCTTCTTACGATTCCATAATAATCGGCAAGAGACCCGTTTGGATATAGATCACCTGTCTCTGACAACCGGTACTGTATTCCCTGATTCTTAAAACCTGCCTGATTCAGCTTGTCCAGTATCGTATATGCAATATCATGGGAAACCTGTGTGATATCGCCCCTGTACTGTCCTTTTGATAAAAACACCATGGCACCGGATACACTGTACTGCTCATTACTGTTAGTAGAATTAATATGCTGGCTGATAAATACGGTTGCACCAACCGCTGCCCCATAGTCCACCCTCTGGTATAATTCCATGTACTTGTCTGTAGAGCGGGTGAGATATACCTTTACACCCTCATAGGTTTCCAGCTCTTTTTTCGTATACTTGGAAATCTTCAGCGTAATATCTTTTTCAATATAAGATTTTCCATTCCAGGTTCTGCATGCCCCTGATTCTGTTCCGCCATGTCCCGGATCTAAAACTACGACAATTTTTCCATCGGAACCTGCTCTTGGCGCCGCATAGCTGCTTCTGGCTCTGGACTGTGTCCCGGCAAGTGCCTGTGCCTGATTCAGTGCATTGGTAATCCCTGCTGAATCATCTGCCAGAACTCTTTTTACCGTATTTTCATTTGCTTTTTCATCTGCTGCGGACTGTGCATTTTTCGCTCTGCTTTTCGGTGATGTTCCATCACTTCCTTCAACTTTTGAAACGGCAGTGTCACCGCTGGAGCGGTAGGCTTTTAAATCAATATTCCGGTTAACGCCTCCCAGGTTCAGTTCCATTCTGGTAAGGCTGGTATCCGCAAGTCCGCCTCCTTTTACAAGGAACGCAGCATAATTGCCGGATATCTCCGTAACATTTATTCCTGCTTCATTTCCTGTTCCATCCCGGTAGTATAATCTGGCACCGGTCAGAGTCCCATTTCCTTCTGCAATCTCCGCCACAATCAACTGTCCGGCATCACTTGCCATAGACTGCGGCTCCACGTACATCATTTTCAGAATATCTGTGGCTTGTTTTTGTTCTGCTGCCCCGACGATTTCTGCCGGAATCAAACTAAATAGCATGACTAATGTTAAAAGCCATGCAACAACTCGTACTCTCCTCTTCATATGCATCTTTTTCCCCTATCTTACCTTATGTAATAGAACTATTCCCATTATAGTTTGGGATATAGAAATTGTCAAGAAATCATTACGATATTATAAACTAATTATTAAATTTTAATTATCAATTTTGTGATTATGCTGTTTTATTTCTTTTATAAAGCTTACCACAATCAATATCATAATTATTCCCAGCGGAAATGCTGCAATAATGGAAATCGTCTGAAGCATGGATAAGGTACTTTCCGAAAACAAAAGTGCTATAGGCAGCAGTAAAAATACAAAAGCCCAAAATGCACGGAGCTTCTTACGGGGCTCTTCTCTGCTTTCCATATCCTTTTCAGAATATCCGGCAACCACCAGGGTAATGGCATCAAAAGTACTTGCATAAAATGCGATCATCGCTAAAATCAAAATCAGAAGCACCACATCGGTTATGGGGAACTGTCCAAACACCTGCAGAATCACTTCCGACGGGGATGTTCCTGATGCAAGCTGTCCCGCCAGATCCAGTTTCCCGCTGGTCTGCAAATGCAGTCCAAAACCGCCAAATACAATAAAAGATGAATAAGTTCCAAGCAGTCCGCAGGAAATTCCTCCAAAAATCGTCTGACGCAGTGTACGCCCTTCTGATATCCTGGCGATAAAAAATGGCGTTGCCACAAACCATGCAATCCAGTAAGCCCAATAAAAAATTGTCCAGTCCTGAGGGAAACCAGACCCGCCGCTTCCGGAAAGCCGCAGGGGATCCATCCACGTCGCCATACGGAAGAAGTCATTTATTACTGTACCAATGGCTGTCACACCGGTTTCGATAATATAAATTTTCGGACCAAAAATCAAAAACACACTTATAAGCAAGGCAAATATCACCACACAGATGCCCGCCAGATGTGAGATCGCTTTCATTCCCTTCATAACAGCCCCGATGAAAACCAGGCCGATCACTGCCAGAATGACAATAGATAAAAAAGGCGTAGGCTCTATTCCAAGTATTTTTCCCACAGCCTGTGCAATCAGCGGTGTAGCCAGAGAAAATGTAGTGGCTGTTCCTGCAAGCAGACCCACGATGGAGAAAATATCAATTAGTTTACCCGCCTTTTTATCCACATGGTCTTTTAAAACAGGCCTGCAGGCTTCTGACAGCGTTTGCCTCTTTCTTTTCTTAACAAACATCATATACGCATAGGCACATGCCGGCAAAAGGTAAAATGCCCAGGGAATCGGTCCCCAGTGAAACAGCGGATACGCCGATGCATAGTCCTGCTGCTCAGCCAGCGTCATAGCTTCTTTTGCAAATGGTTTTGCGTTGTAGTAATAGCACCATTCAATTAAAGACCAGTACACAATGTCTGCAGCCATCGTAGATGTGAAGATCATAGCCCCCCAGCTGAAATTATTATATCTGGGTTTTTGGATATTCCCAAATTTAATATTCCCATGTCTGGAAAAAGCCAGTCCAATTGCCGTCAGTAAAATACCAAGACCCAGTAATATATAGAAGAAACCCAGTTTATTGACAAATACCTCCCGGAGCATAACCGTTATATTTCCGGCAGTTCCCGGGAACAGCATCAGTACCACCGAAATCACTGCAATAATCCCTAATGGAAGCAATGTAATCGTCCAATCGATGGACGGGTCAAACCGCCTCTTATTCCTATTACTCTTGTTTTCCCTATTTTTCATACTTAGCCTCATATTCTTTCTTCATATTTAAAGCACGCTGATATCTTCCTTCTCCATATGCTCCAAAGTCTTCCCCCTTGGTCTCCTTCGCAATTGTCCAGGCGCTCCAGAGAACATCCTGACAGATTTGAAAGAGCAGAAGTTTTTGTTTTTCAGTCCGTCCCGGCTCTTTTTCCAGATAATACTGTAAATACAACTCCTCTTCTGCTTTGGAAAATTCACATTCCAGCAAGTGTGCCGCCACATCCCACAGAGGATCGTTATACCCGGCATACTCCCAGTCAATCAGATACATTCTGCCTGCCTCATCAGACACGAAATTTTCAGCCACCAGATCATTGTGGCAGGGCTTTCGGTCTGCTTTTATCCGTTGCAGTTCTGATTTCAGATGGTAAAAAAACTCTTCCAGCGCCCCAAATCCATCATAAAATCTGCCGCCGTTTTTTATAATCTCACATTTATATTTGTCATATTCTTTCCATACATTGAAATCTCCATGAAGTTCCACATCCGAATTATGCAGCCGCTTCAGAATCGACGTAGTTTTTCTCATATATGCTTCCAATCTGGCACTGCCGGGATTTAATGTTCTGGCACCTTTTATGTATGATGTTACCTTAACCCCATTTACCGGATCAAAATACAGAATCGGCGGATTTAGCCCCAGGCCGCAGGCAATCCTGCTGTTATGCTGCTCGGCGCACCGATCAATAAACACTTCAGTACAAGCTCCCGGAATCCGTAAAATATAATCCTGTCCCTTTACTTTTACGAAAAAGTTCTGGTTCGTCATCCCTCCGCCGATGCTCACCTGTTCAATATCTTCTTCCTTTAACTGCATACATATCTGAAGCGTTTCCCTGGCCTTGTTTTCTTTTCTTAAGACAGCTCTTTTCATCATCTTAGGATAAAGAATCCTGGATGCTTTCTGATACAGGGTTTCATTCTCAATAACACTCCAGATCAGATCATCCACCAGTATTCCGGCTATATGGTAAATCCTGCCGATACTCTCAATTGCATATTCGTAATTTAAATATGGATTTTCATTCTTTCCGTAATACCGCACCATTTTCTCAAACAGTTCCATGGATATCTTACTGACACCGATAAGCTCGGCATCCACCCTGTTCAATTGCTTAATATCCTTGGAAATGCGGAATATGCTTCCATTTTCATCCAGCTCCACATATGCTTCATCCATGGAATCGCTGGGGCTGGCGAGGAGCATACAATTCTGTTCTTTGGATTTTAAGATCTTCTCAATTGCCACCTCTTCCAGAATCTGATTACTTTCTACCAGGAGAAAATCTTCCGTCAGATACTCCTTTGCCGCGAACAGGGATGCCATTGTACCGCTCCATTTATACCTCGTGTTTTCCACCAGGATAATTCCCCGATGGGCAAAATATTCCTCATATTGCTCTTTTCGGTCTCCCACCACTACTATGATCTTTTCAATTCCCTGATTATGTAATGCCTGTATCATATGTTCGATCAGGGGCATGCCGCCTATTTCCAGAAGGCCTTCCGGTTTATCAAATGCCGGACTGCATCCTGCCGCCAGTATAACAGCCAGCTTCACACCTTCTGTGTTCCCTGAGAAATCCAGTTTCTCCGCCTGCCGGATGCGGATCTTCTCTTCCAGAATCGCCTTCCCTCTGGGGGTAACCCGGTAAATTTTGCCTGTTTTCTCCAACAGCCCCTGATCAGCCATCTCCTTTAAAAGGTAATTCACCTGCCCCAGGGAAACTTCCATGGCATCCGCCAGTTTTCTCTGGCTCTGCATTCCCTGTTGATTTATAATATATAAAATGCGGTCGTATTTATCCATCGCCTTCACCTCCGTTCAAAATTTGAACATTATTATTGTACAAAAATTGAACAAAGATGTCAAGATTGAATTGGGACAATTGGGAATGCGCAATTTTCCCTGGACTTTCTCCCTCATATCCTCTACAATAATCACAACAATACTAACTTAACTCTGTTGAGTTATTGTAAACAGGAGAATTTTCATGAAAATAAAAGTTGATAATGCCATTATTCTGGCTGCCGGATTTGCTTCCCGCTTTGTACCGCTTTCTTTGGAATATCCAAAAGGGCTGACTGTGGTAAACGGCGAGATCTTGATTGAACGGCAGATCCTCCAACTGCAAGAAGCCGGCATAGGTGAAATAATAGTTGTTACCGGATACCGAAAAGATCAATATGCCTACCTGGAAGAAAAATTTGGAGTGATTCTAATCGAAAACACAGAGTATTCCATCCGCAATAACCACTCTTCCATCTATGCAGCCCGCAAATATCTAAAGAACAGTTACATCTGCTCTTCGGATAATTATTTCCCCAGGAACCCTTTTCATAGCATGGAAGACCGCGCATTTTACTCTGCAGTTTATGCCGATGGGCATACAGATGAATGGTGTATGGTAACAGATGAGTCCGGATTAATTACTCAGGTGAATATCGGCGGTAAAGATGCCTGGTATATGCTTGGCCACGTATTTTGGGACGCTGGTTTTTCCTCCCGATTTCTCTCAATTCTGGAAAGGGAATACAATGACAGCTCCATCCGGGATTTTATGTGGGAACATTTATATATCAAGCATATATCCGAACTGGACCTCTATATAAAAAAATATCCGGCAGATGCCATTTTAGAATTTGATTCACTGGAAGAGCTGCGCTGTTTTGACCGCGCATATATGACAAAAAGCAACTCTACGATATTAGAAGACATATCATGTCAATTGTCCTGCCAGGAATCAGATATCCGTAACATACACCCCTTTTATGATAGTTTTGGCATTTTGGGATTTACATTTACATACCGAAAATGCACATATTGTTATTGCAACGGCCGGCTCATCACAAACACATGTTCGAATTAAGAAGTTTTTCTTAATTTTTGCCATATTAGGGGATTTTTCATTGAAAATCCAAAGTTAATATATTACACTATGGGTGAGAACGTTTATGCACAATTAGAAAAGGAGCTTTATTTATGAAAATGAAAAAAGTATTAGCGGCTCTTTGTCTTTCTGCATGTCTGACTTTAGGATTGTCCTCCGTAGCCTTTGCAGCGGGATCACCAGGTGATTCTACTTCGAAGTCTGTTCAGACAACCAACGTCAATACGGCATCAGAGACGGAGTCAAACACAGAACCTGTTACTGAAGAAGCTGCAACACAGCTTACGAATGAGCGTGATTCGGAAACTGAAACGCCGGGAAATACCGAAACATCAGAATCTCAGACTGTATCCGAACCTGTTACAGACGCTTCTGAACCGGTTACGGATTCTGTTACTGAACCTGCAACACAACCCGCAACAGAAGCTCCCGTACAGCCATCCACAAATGCCCCTAAGCAGGCAGATGACAACGAAGTTATTGAAGAAGACGGCTGGCACGTTACTGCAGATGGCAAAACATACTACATTCAGAAAGGTGAGCGCCTGAAAGGAATAAAGGAAATCGATAATAATAAATATTACTTTGATTCCGAAGGTATACGGGTATCCGGCCAGGTAACAGTGGAAGGTAAAAACTACTATTTTAATGCTGAAGGTGTTATGCAATTTGGTTTCCAGACGATAAACGCAAAAAGGTACTTCTACAACGCAGACGGTTCCATGTTAATCGGAAGCAATGCACCACAGAAGATCAACAACAGCCTTTATTTCGTCTTATCCACCGGAGAAATCAAGCTTACGAGCTGGAACACCTATGCCGGCAAAAAATACTACTCCAATCCGAATGGCGTATTAGTAACCGGTTTGCAGACTGTAGACAGCAAAAAGTATTACTTTAACAGCGATGGTTCTTTAATTATCGGTAAGAACAGCGCTATGAGCATCAACAATGTGTACTATTTTGTAATGACTACCGGTGAAATCAAAACAAACGGCTGGAATACGGCACCGGATAAGAAAAAATATTATTCCAATCCGGACGGAACATTGGTTACCAAAACAGTTAAGAAGATCGATGGAAAATATTATGCATTTAATGTTTCCATGTATAAAAACTGCCTGAAGACAATTGGCGGAAAGAAATATCTCATTTCTTCCAGCGGTGTTGTACGAACCGATAGAATCACTACATACAAAGGTAAAAAATATTACTCAGACAAATATGGCCGTATTAAAACCGGAGTTTTCAAATACAAAGGTAAAAGATATTTTGCCAACAACAAAGGCCAGATTCGTACCGGACGTTTTACCAGTTCAGGGAAATCCTATTATGCTAATAAAAAAGGACAACTCTATACAGGCTGGGTAAAATACAAAGGCAATTATTATTACTACAACAAATCCACCGGAGTAATGCAAAAAGGGTGGTTCAAAAGCGGAAAGAGTACTTACTACCTGAATTCCAAAGGTGTTCGCCAGACCGGCTGGGAAAAGATTAATAAGAAATGGTATTATTTCGCTTCTAACGGTAAAATGCTTACCGGCAGGAGAGTACTTGGCGGATCTACCTATTATTTAGATTCGAAGACTGGTGCCATGAGAACAGGATGGCAGAAAATCAGCGGAAAGTATTATTATTTTAACAAGAGCAGCGGTGCAATGAAAAAAGGCTGGATGAATCTTGGATCCAAAACCTACTATCTGGAAACAGATACGGGTGCAAGACGTACCGGATGGCTGACCTATGATGCCAAAAAGTATTACTTCAACAGCAAGGGCGTTATGTTAAAGGGCAGACAGACTGTAGATGGAAAGGTATACAACTTTGGTTCCAGCGGCGGCCTTGATCTGTTATCCACAGGAACACTTACCGTTGAGGTAAACCGTGCAGCAAATACCATTACGGTATATGCAGATGGTGAGCCCATCAAAGCAATGCTATGTTCCACCGGTATACAGGTTGGATGGACTCCACTCGGTGAATTTACTATGCTGGATAAACTGCGCTGGCATGAATTAGACGGTCCAAGCTGGGGACAGTACTGTTCTCACATTACTCCGGAGATTCTGTTCCATTCCGCACCGGTTACCAAATTCAGAGATCCGAACTCTTTACCGGCAGCTACTTATAACCAGCTTGGTAAACCTGCATCCCACGGATGTATCCGGCTGACAGTAGCAGATGCCAAATGGCTCTATGACCACTGTCCGATTGGTACAAAGGTAAAGATCTATGATGATGCAAGTAATCCGGGACCACTTGGTAAACCCGCATTACAGTACATGGATGCCAATGCGACCCATGATCCCACTGATCCATTATTCAAATAAGATCAAAGAATTAACCTGGTATTTAACAAAATAAGCAACTCTATATTAGGCTATACAGAAAAAGAAACGCTGCAGGATATAAATCCTGTGGCGTTTCTTTTTCTCCTATAAATAGCTATAAAAAATCCCTGCAGTGTGAACCGCACCCATCCATCCTGGATCATGCTGCCTCACATACTGCAGGGTCAGTTATTATTCTCCCAGACCGCTCTCTATGGCATGTACAAGTGTTGCCAATGCTTCATTCTCGTCTTCACCTTCGCAGACCAGTTCAATTTCATCACCGCATTTGACGCAGGCACCCAACACACTCAATACACTTTTTGCATTTGCCGTACTGCTGTCTTTCGTAAATGTGATTAAAGACTTAAATTGCATCGCTTCTTTGCAAAGTACCCCTGCCGGCCTTAAATGAAGGCCCGTCGCATTTTTCACTGTCACCTTTTGACTTACCATAATTATTCCTCCACCGTACTTTTTTCTGTAATTGCAGTTTCTTCTTTCTTCTCCAGATTCACAACAATTGTTACATCAGATGCCAATACAAATCCATCTGGCAGTTCAACATCTAGTTTTACTGTATTTGTCCCTGTTGTTTTATAAGCGCTTAAATCCAGGGTCGCCTTAATATCTTCTGCATCAAAATCATTCAGATCACCGGTTGTAGTCGTAATTATAATTGGTATCTTATCCGACGGCGTCAGTGTCATCTTTAAATCTGTCGGAACATTTTTCATATTGAGACGGTTCACCGGCAAATATTCTGTTTTTGTTCCCGCTTTTTCAATTCCTACCGTAACAGTAACGGTATCCGTTGCAGTTTCCACCAGTTTCAAATCATGCTGTTCCGCCAGCATATCCTGAATCTCAATCTTCTTTGTGACATCAGATGTTGCCCCTTCTACAGATACATCTTCATTCAATTGTAAATGACCATTCAATTCCTCTAATGCTTTTTCTGTTCCTGCAAGGCTGATCGTTTCCGGTGTTATCGTAGTGTCTGTCTTTTTATATCCCACTGCCGGCATACCCACTACATTCACATCCAGCTTGATATTGGGCTTTATCCTCCACAAGTCTGCTTCTACTTCAACAGAACCTAACTCCGTTATGGGGACACCACTGGATGTCTTACATGTCATACTCTTCATTTTTGTTTCGGCAAACTCTTCATCATTTTTATCAACAATCTTAAGTGCGCCTTTCAGAATTTTACTTTCATTCAGCCCGTTTACATCAACTGCTACTACTACACGGCTGATAATATTAATCAAAGACTGTGGTCCTGCCACTATAATGGAATCCCCCTGCTTTACCGTGGCATTTCCGACTACATACCCCGTTTTTGGTGTTCCGGTAGTCACTGCCTTTACCGCAAAGGATTTTTCCACCTTCGGCTCAATCCGAACCTTTAATGAAGATGGCTCCACTTTTATATTTTCTTTCTTAATAGATGAGTTTTTACAAGTTACTACATATTGTACTGTCCCCATATCATTGAGGTTTTCAAGGTCTGCCGACACGCGGAAATCCGAATTATCCAGTTCCTTTATCACTGAATTTCTTCCGGTGGCATAAACGGTAACTGTGTCTGTGTTATTCAACACCTCATAGACCTTGCCCAGCCTTTCCAGACTCTCCTGGTTTTCCACTTCAACCTGTATATTGGTAAAGGGTTTTACTTTTTCCGGATCATTATCCTGAACCACAATCAGCCAGATCAGAAATGCCAGTACAATGGAGATCATTTTTAGACTAAAGTTATTCACCAAGCTTTTCTTCATTTTTACCCTTTCCTTTCCAAAGTCTGAACTTTTTCGTGTCTACGGATTTATCCTGAAGAATCACTAATTGCTGTCTCAAAACTGCAGCGTCAACATCCCGCATTAGTTTGCCCTTGCTGGCAAGTGAGACGCTTCCCGTCTCTTCTGAAACAATAATTGTCAGCGAATCAGTCTCCTCACTGATTCCCACACCGGCCCTGTGCCTGGTTCCCAGTTCTTTGCTAAGCGCCAGGTTATCCGATAAAGGCAGGTAACAGGTGGCGGAAATAATTCGATTGCCCCTTACAATCACAGCCCCATCGTGAAGCGGTGTATTATGTTCAAATATATTAATCAGTAACTGGCTGGTCAGTATGGAATCGATAGCGATTCCGGTTCTTTCATACTCCGCCAGCGTAACATTGTTCTCAATGACAATTAATGCACCCGTCTTGACCTTTGCCATTTCAACCGTTGCTTTCACCAGTTCATTCACCGTTTTATCGCTAAAACGTTCCCTGATCTCCCTGGCTGTGTCAAATGGCGTCAACGTTGTAAAAATCTTTTTCTCTCCCAGCTCTTCCAACGCCCTTCGAAGCTCCGGCTGGAAAATTACCATTACTGCCATAAATGCAAAACCAATTCCCTTATTGATCAAAAATGTTATGGTATCCAGTTCGAAAATATTGGCTATTAAAACAAACAGCCCCAAAAGCAGGATCCCCTTAAGTAAAGTCCATGCCCTTGTATCCTTTATCCATACCAGAAAACGGTATACGATAAATGTCAGGATAATAATTTCGATCACATCTCTGTAATTAATATTGGAAATAGGCTCTGTCAGTTTATAAAGATTTACCAGAAAAAATCTCTTTATAACCTCCACCGCTTTCACGCCCCTTCTAATTAATAATCTTTAATATCCAAATCCGACCTTCCCGGTTCCCCTCTGCGAACCCGTTTGGGTCTTTCGGCTGCGCTTCTCCCCTCATTTCTTGAATTACGCACCGGTTCTTCCTGCCGTATCTCTTTTTTCCTCTGTTTTACTACTGTCTTCGGTACGGCTTTTACAAAATAGTAATAATCGTCGTCCTCAAATTGTACCTTTTGTGTCCTTTTATAATCTACTTCAAATAAAAACAGTTTTACTAAAAATGCAATAGCTGCCGATATAGCCGTTCCCAGAATGACAGCCAGGAAATTTTTTCCAGTTCCCATTGCTATTGTGCCCATCAGCGTACTGATCAGGAAAATAAACGTTCCAACCAGTATGGCAATGGACCAGCTATATTTTATTGCCATCCGCCGGATCACATAGACCATGATTATAACGGCAAGCATTGTAATCACAGATATGATCATCTCCGGATTTTTTAAAATGCTGTCCAACAGTCCCGTCAGCTTCTGAACCATAGCTTCAGTTGCATCTTTTGCCGTTGCCGTTATGCCTTTTGCCTTGTCATCCAATACAGCAACCGTATAATAGCCAATGGTACCAAATGCAATGCCGATTCCTGCAAAAGGAGTCCGTACAAGTCCCAGCATCAATGGCACTGCACAGGGTATATTAAGCCCGCATGCAATAGGCGTCAGGATAATTGCCAGGCTTTCCTTTGGTGCAATCCCAAAATAAAGCAGCAGTATCACCACCAGTATTCCGGTACCGACCAGAAATGCTTCCAGAGACAGCGCATATAAATGCCCAATAATCAATGCCGCTCCAAACAGTACAATTGCATTTAACGGCAGAAAAGAACAAACCAGAGCCAGTATGACGACTATGACCGGATTGTTCAGCAAATGCATCTGCCCCAGTTTAATATTAATCATGATAAACGCACACAGCGCTATTATAAATTTTCCTATAGAAACCAGATAGGAATCATACTTTCCATAGAAATTCTTAATCAGTTCCTTAAATTCCAGTAACGTTCCCATGCCTGTCTCCTCCCAGCGTTTTACTTCGATTCCTGTTGATACCCGTTGCAGACTGCAGGCCGGCATCCTCGCGTTCATATTCTTTTTCCAGTTTCTCTAACAAAATCTGGTAATATTCAAGATCCTCTTTTGCCCTGATATACTGAAAGGAATATATAATATATGTGATAATAGAAAATATCACCAAAACTACTACATACACTACAACAATACGAACCACCAGAGCACCAATGTCCATACTGGTGATCTCTTTTACCAGTTTGTCCATATTATAGCAGCCCCATGCCAATAGTCCCAGTAAAAATACAAGAGTGATACGGATTGCATTCTTTATCATATGTACACCAATATAGTCGCTGCGGAAATAATTCTTAACTTTATATAATTCCTCTTCATTTCGACTCTCAAAAATGGCCATTCTTGTCATGAGCTTAATGCGTTTTTCGTTAATCATACAGGCCTCCTCAAACATAGCTATACTTTATTTAGTATAGCACAAAAACAGTCTAATGAAAAGTTTATTGTTCAGGAACTTCCTTTTCCAATACAAAGGCTGATATAATATACTTTTCCAACTCCGTGTTCCTGCAGTACCTTGGCTACTGCGTCTACCGTACTGCCTGTGGTATACACATCGTCGATGATCAAAACCACATTTAATTCTACATCAGGTTCTTTGATTTTAAAAGCATTTTTCAGATTCTTTTTTCGCTCTTCCCGGCTTAAATCTTTCTGGGAATCTGTGTTTTTTACCTTTTTCACCAAATCTTTGCGAAAAGGAACATTTAGCAGGCGTGCCGTTTTCCTGGCAAGCACTTCCCCCTGGTTATATCCCCTCTTCTGCCGCTTCCTCCAATGCATGGGCACAGCAATAATCACATCGGGATTCCATCTGCGTACCAGGCCTCCCAAATGGCTCTGGATTTCTTCTGCAAAAAAATCAGCATATTCTCTTTTATTATTATATTTCAGCTGCCGGACAGCTTCCTTCATTTTTTTCTCATAGAGATATACGGCCCTTCCGCACTCATAAAAATGCGCATGTCTGGTACAGTCAAGGCAATATTCTGCCTCTTCCCACAGTACCGGTTTGCCGCATTTTTTACAGAGAGGCTCCGTAAGGGGCTTCTCTTTTTCACGGCATTTCCTGCACGCCGTTCCCTCCCGCCATTTTACAATACCTCCGCAGAGAGGGCATCTCCTTGGAAATAAAATGCCAAGGAGCATTTCTTTTATTTGATTCATGGTCTGCCTAAAACTCTCTCCCAAGGGTTTCCATATTGCATCCAAGATTTTTTTTAATACAGCATTACTTTAGTTTTGATGAAGTTTTATTTGACTTAACCAAGTTTATTTATCTTCTTAAGAATCATCAAATTTCCTGAAGTTCATTTAACTCTCTAATTCGTTCCTTAAGCGTAGTGTAACGCTTCTGTTCAAATTCGTTCTCTACCATCTGATAAAATGTATTAGGACTGCCTACCAGCGTCACACATTTCCTGGCTCTGGTTACTGCGGTATAGAGAAGATTGCGATTCATCAGCATTCTGGGACCGTTTAGCAGCGGAATTACAACTGCCGGATACTCGCTTCCCTGAGCTTTATGAATGGTAATGGCATACGCCAGTTCCAGCTCATCCAGTTGTTTAAAGGAGTACTCTACAAATCTGCAGTCGTCAAACTCTACGGTAAGCAGTTCCGAAAATGTATTAATTTCCCGGACAATACCCATGTCGCCGTTAAAGACACCGTCTCCTTTTTCAATGGGTATGCCGTACCTGCCACGTTTTTCCCATTGAATCTGGTAGTTATTTTTAATCTGCATGACCTTGTCCCCTTCCCTAAACAAGCCGTCTCCGTGTTCCCGTTCATTTTTACTTTTCTCAGGCGGGTTCAGATACTGCTGCAGTATGCCGTTTAATCGTTCTACCCCCAGAAGCCCCTTACGCATCGGGGTCATGACCTGAATGTCAAACATAGAGGCATCTACAAATTTAGGAAGCTTTTTTTGAATCAGTGTCAGAACAACGCTTATGATTACATTAGCATCATTACGCTGTAAAAAGAAAAAGTCCATACTCTTATTATCCAGTACCACCTTTTCCCCCTGGTTAATCTTATGGGCATTGACTACGATATCGCTTTCACTTGCCTGACGGAAGATCTTCGTAAGGCGCACCACCGGAAAACAACCGGAATCTATGACATCCTTCAGCACGCTTCCCGGACCAACCGATGGCAGCTGGTTAACGTCACCTACCAGAATCAGCCTGGTTCCCACCGTTATGGCACTTAGAAGAGCATAGATCAAATGTATATCTACCATAGACATTTCATCAATGATTATGACATCTGCCTCCAGAGGATTCTGGGCATTTCGTTCAAACTGTACCCTGCCAACCCGTTCTTCCATCGCCCCCGAAAGTTCTAACAGCCGGTGTATGGTCTGTGCCTCATAGCCGGTAGCTTCTGTCATTCGTTTTGCAGCCCTTCCTGTGGGCGCCGCCAGGGATATCATCAACCCTTCTGTCTCAAAGTAATCAATCAGGGCATTAATGGTGGTGGTTTTTCCGGTACCCGGCCCTCCCGTGATAATCAAAAGTCCGTTTCTCACTGCCTCAGTAACAGCTGACTTCTGCATTTCATCCAGCTCTGTTTCATTTTCCTGTTCAATAGTACTGATACGGGACAGAATTTTTTCTTCTGAAACCACACTGGAAATATTCAGATCGTGAAGCATTTTTGCCGTATTTAATTCCAGATAATAATAGGAAGCACTATATACCAGCACTTTCCCATCTTCTTCCTTTAATATCACTTTACGGTCTACCGCCATATCCATCAGATGTTTGTCCATCAGGTCCGGAGCAATACCCAGAAGCTCTCCGGCTCTTTGAAACAGAATTTCTCTTGGCAGGTAGACATGCCCCTCCTGAGATGCCTGAAGCAGGCTATATAGTATTCCGCTTTTAATTCGAAAATCAGAATCCGTATGTATGCCGACCTTAGATGCAATTTCGTCTGCAATACGAAATCCCACTCCGTCAATATCATCCGCCATCTTATAGGGATTTTCCTGAATAATCTGATAGAGGTTCTGTCCATATTCCTTATAAATCTTTACTCCCAGAGTGGTGGATATGCCATACTTCTGCAAAAATATCATTGCCTTACGCATATCCCGCTTTTCTTCCACCTGCAGAGAAATCTCTCTGGCCTTTTTTTCACTGATTCCCTTTATTTCAGCCAGACGTTCCGGTTCTTCTTCAATAATCCGGAAGGTATCGTCTTTGAACCGACGCACGATTCTGGCTGCCAGAGCAACACCGATCCCTTTAATTGCACCGGATCCCAGATACCGTTCAATTGCCATGGCATCTTCCGGTGCCTTAATTTCATAACTTTCTATCTGGAACTGACGCCCGTAGGTGGCGTGTTCCGTGTAGTGTCCCTGTGCTTCGATCAGTTCTCCGTCTCCGATATATTGAAGCATGCCTACGCATGTAACCTCATCACCTTTGCTGACAACAGACATTACTGTATACCCATTATCCGTGTTACGAAACACAATATGATCTACATAACCTTCAATTCTTTCCATTACAATTCTCCTGTTACTGCTGTCTGCACACATTACTGCCATCTGCATGCCCCACCTTGCGGCATATTTGCCCCAAATCCAGGTTACGAAGCACGCCGAACACCCTTCATCCGGGACAAACCTCCCCAATTGTGACGCACAGCTATCAGAAAGCAATTTTACAATACGCTCTAAGGCTGTCGTCTAAGCTCCAGGACGTCAGATTACTCTGCCTGTCCCACCAACTTAAACCACAGCCTCATTTTCTAATTTTTCTCTGCAGACATCAACTCTATATATCTTCCGGTACCAACAACTACTGCGGTCATAGGTTCTTCTGCAGTCATGGTGTTAATGCCTGTTTTTTCTTCAATTAATTCTTCCAGCCCATCCAGCAGGGCGCCTCCTCCAGTAAGCACAATTCCTCTGTCTACCACGTCAGCCGCCATTTCAGGTGGTGTCCTCTCCAGAACATTTCTAACTGCTTCCACTATCTGTGTGGTAGCTTCCTTAAGCGCTTCCCGGACTTCTTCTGAAGTAATTTTAACCGTCTTTGGAAGGCTGGTGACCAGATCCCTTCCTTTTACTTCCATTACTTTCTGCTGTGGACGTTCAATCGCCGTTCCCACATGGATTTTAATATCCTCCGCCGTTCGTTCCCCAATCAGCAGATTATGCTTTTTGCGGACATAGCGGATAATTGCCTCATCAAAATCATCTCCTGCCACTTTGATGGAAGTACTTACTACAATTCCATTTAGAGAGATCACCGCAACATCACAGGTGCCTCCACCAATATCCACAATCATATTGCCGCAGGGCCTTGACACATCGATACCGGCTCCGATCGCTGCTGCTATTGGCTCGTCTATAATCTGCACTTCTCTGGCTCCCGCCAGATATGTAGCATCCTCTACTGCCTTTTTTTCCACTTCTGTAACACTGCTTGGAACACTGATACTGATCCTTGGCTTTCGAAATGACAATTTCCCGATTGCTTTTTGTATAAAATATTTTAACATCTGCTCCGTAACCGTATAGTCGGATATAACTCCTTTACGAAGCGGACGAATCGCTACTATATTCCCTGGGGACCTGCCAAGCAGTACTCTTGCTTCTTCCCCGATTGCCTTAACCTTATTTGTATCTCTGTCAAAAGCCACCACTGAAGGTTCTTTTAATACGACGCCTTTTCCCCTGACATACACAAGGATACTGGCCGTACCCAAATCGATACCGATATCTGACGACGCCATTTTACTACCCCTTTCCCAGAACATGTCTCGTTCTAACACTGTTGTGCCTTTTATTATATACAATTATTACAAATATGAAAAGCATTTTTTAGCAAATTAACATTTTCTTTATAATTAGAACATAATTTGAACACATTTATGTTCTATACTTAAAACATATTAGCAGACAAGCTAATATATTTCATAACTCACACTTCGCAGCCCCCACACGCTGCGAAGTACTCCCTCAAAATATTTTTAATTTTTTCTCTTTCCTTTAGAAAATCCTCAGCGTGCGTTGCTGAGGATTTTCTTTTTGTGTAACTCTATTTTGCTATTTTTTTCGTCAGTACCGGTGCCTTTAAAAGTCCGGTTTCCCGCAGCTGATATTCATAAGCCCAGCTGCTTCCCTCTGTCCTCCAGGCATTCGGTCCGATCCAGTCCTCCGTGCGGTTACAGTTGTGTATGGTTCCAAATGTATTTACTCTGTTTCCATATGCGGTCAGATCTATATTATGGGTTCCGGCATTAACCCAGCCCAGTTCCAGCCGATAAGGGGAATAACAGATATATCCAGCCTCTATACCATCCATCGCAGCCTTTAGTACCGGGTTTCGATACATGGTTGCTTCCAGTGTAAGAAAAGCTTCTTCCACAGTTTCTACCGGAATATGGTAAGTTACGTTTCCTCCATAAAAAGGAAGTCCCTGCCGGGTTATATCTCCGAAGAAAAGTGAGGTCACAGGTTCTGTGATTACCGCACTGCTGCCTTGTACCCTGACTCCAAAATCTCCCAGAAGATACATTGCTTCTACGTTGCGTTTTGAGTTATAAGGAATTTCTACCATTAATTCATTATTCCCCTTTTTAAGCCCGGTCAGTTCCATCACGTCAATCTCACGGTCCGTATACCAGCCGGTCCGTTTTCCCTGCATCTTCTCTCCATTGAAATATATCAGAGTATCTATCCCGTTTTCTAATGCCAGACTAACTTTTTTAAGCTCTGTTTCCGAACTTATTATAAAGCGAAGGAATAATTTGTGTTCGCAGTTTTCCTCTTCCTGATCCAGCCAGGGCTGTGCAAATGCCTCCATTCGCAAGGGATATCCCAGTTTTTCCCGAAACAGGTTATCGATTCTCAGGATTTCTTCTTTTTCCTGCCATTGTCCATCATCGAACCGGTACTGCGCCATATCCAGAAGGTATACGTTGGGCTCGCTTAATGTTACCGGTACTTCCTCAGGAAGGTGAAGCGGCAGGAATTCCCTGCTGCAATCTTCCTGTACTGCATCCTTAACTTCTACTTGCTCCGGATCTGCATCAGATGCACTTTTATTCATGCCTGCTGATTTTAAATATAAGAGCATGCTGTCATGTTCGAACATGTTTTTCTCCAACAGGGTATCACCATTTTCAAAAAGTACATCCACCGGATGAATTTCACCGGTAAGGGCATCATATTGTGTTACTATGTAGTTTCCCCGGATACGGATTGTAAGTTTCTCTTCTATTGGAATGTCCCTGTTTGCCATAGGCATCACGTGTGCCAGGAACAGCCAACGGCCCTCATCATCATTACGCATCTGGTAGATCAGGTTCCCGGTCCGGTTGCCATCTTCGTTTCTGATATCCAGCTCCCGTTCCTGCTCTAATGCCTGAAGCAGGGAATTACGGTTAAATGGTATGCAGGTGCAATTGCCTGCCAGCTCTGCCACCTCGCTGCTTGGTTCTACCTGAACCATGCGTGCAGTTTCTCCCATGAATATGACCTTGCCTCCCTGCGCCTGAAATTTCTTCAGGATTTCCAGAGTAGAGCGCCTGATGGTGACACATCCCGGAACTATGACTGTTTCGTATTCCATTTCTCCAGCTTTTAATTTTTTACCGTTCACCTGTAACCCATGTGTCAGTTCCGGCAGCAGGGACTCCGCCAGAAAGTCAAAATCCACCAGACCATACAGCATCCATTCAATCAGGTTTCGAAAGTTCTCATCCATTTCGCGGCGGATGCCTCCTGTATGTTCTTCCGTTCCCCAATAGAGCCAATAGGATTCAATGGGATGGATTACCCCGACTTTTACAGAAGGTTTACCTCTGGTAAGTGCTGTATTTAACCTTGCAAAATAGTCCTCTACATAATGATATTCTTTATACCATGGGGACTGGTATCCGATGGACGCCGGATAATCCCGCTTTGCTTCTCCCGCCATGGAGGTCCAGGTAAGATGTGGTACACGGACGGTTACCCCCAGCGCCGCCTGCCAGTCACCCTGAAGCTTATGTCCCCGGAAATCAAAATCCCAGTTTGTCACCCCATAGAGTTCACTGATCACACCGGCTCTGCCGTACTGCCTTGCCGCACTCTGTGCCTGCTTGGCAGTAGACAGTTCTCTTCTGTCACACAGCATATCAATTCCGGGCAATGTAAAAGAACGATAGGAACGCATTGCTTCCCCAAGCGCCGCTGTCTGTGACTCCAAAGTAGGCTCTTCCATCATATGCCCGGTAAGCAGAATGTCATGATCTTTACACCAGTCTCCAATTGTATCCGCAAATGCATCCGTAAACCGTTCACAGATATGGTCATGATATTGATACCGGGTTACCGAAAACTTTCCCTCTCCCAGCTCCCAGAATAACTCAGGAAGCCCTGCTAACAGACTGTGGCCGTAAACTGCCTGGTAGGTATCTTCCAGATCATCCGTAAATGGTATGGTAACCTCTTTTCGCTCTTTTGCAAATGCCAGCCTTGTCTTATGGGAAAACTGGGGCTCATCCGTAAAGATACCCGGAATGGATTTCCCGAACTCATCTCCCATTTTCTCATAATACCGCTCATGGGTCACTTCCACAAAACGCTTTACAGCCGCCTTATCCAGGGTGTTCAGATATGCCTGGTTATTAAACCATGGATTATCCCCTGATATTTCCAGATATGCATACCAGGGCTGATATTTTGGATTAAATTCTTCGTCTTCGTTCAGCATCCGATAATCAGCCAGATAACCATTCTCAATTTTAACCTGATAACGTGCCAGAAGCCTGCGGTTATTGCTGCGAACCGCCTGACCGCTGGAAGACAGCTGATTAAATTGTTCTGTCTTGCCTTCCAGGGAAACCGGGCTGAAAACCAGAAAACGAATCCGGTATTGTTCCTCTTTGGTCACAATCCCGCCGCCTGCACCGGAGGGCCAGCGATCCTCATCATACAGCCACGTAAGCATTCCTCTCTTCTTTGCTTCCTCATCTGTGTAGCGGACCAGATCCATGAATTCCTCTCCCAGATATTCATTTGCCATTCCCGTTCTGCAATGGATATGTCCGCCTCCCATACCCATTTGCTGCAATTCTTCTAAAGTATTGTCTACTTTTTCTTTGTCCATTTTACAATTCCACGCCCAAAACGGCGCTCCCCGGTATTCGGAAGACGGATTCTCAAATTTCTCTTTTGCCAGTTTCCCTGTTTTTTTATACAGCATCTCGCTACCTCTTTTCCTCTTTTTCTATGTTTTCAATAAAATCCGTGGGACATACTCCTGTATAGGAGCGGAAAATACGGCTGAAATAAAACTGGTCACTGTATCCCACCTGCAATGCCACATCTTTTACAAATACCTTCCCACCATTACTCATCAGATCTTTTGCCCTCTCCATACGCAGCATAGTCAGGTAGTTGTTAAATGACAGTTCCTCGTATTTCCGAAACAACTTACTCAGATAAGTCTGGGATACTCCAAATTCCTTGCATACCATGCCCAGTGTTACCGGTTCTGCAACATGCTTTTTCAGATATTCTTTGATGCTTTCAAAATAATCCAGAGTATCCAGCTTAGTTTGGCTCTGGATTTCCTCTTTTTTATCCTTAAAAAGGACTTCATTCACATTTTCCGCCAGTTCTTCAGCATTTCCGGAGTAAAAAAAAGCTTCTTCCAGCATAAATTCATAATCATTGTTCTCCTCTATCTGTTCGCTGTAACGCTGCATCATAAAAAATATCTGCCGCACCATCCCCTCCACCCAGATCTGGGGACGGTTTTCTTCCTGCCACAAATTCAGCAGACGCTTAACCTCTCCTTTCATTTTATCATACTTCTGCTTTTCAGCCAGAATCTCAAAATCTCTTAAATACTCCTGATGGTTTTCCGGCTTCTCTCTCCCACATCTTTTATCCAGCTCTTCCATGACCAGAATCTGGGTTTTTCCCAGTACAGTCTTCTTATCAATCATCCGGTAAAGGCGTTTCACCGTTTCTTCCATTTCCAGCACTCCAAAAGAACTCCGCATAATAACGGCTGTCATATAAGCAGATGCCGGCTGTTCTTTTAGGATTTTACTGCGTATCATACTTTCAAAGCTGGTCATAAAAATCAATTCAGCCGGGCAGATATACAATGCTTCCATTTCATCCCTGCCATAGACAAACATCATCTCATGAATGTCAGAGAATATTTCCCTTCCCGCCCCATTCATAAAACGCCTGTGCAGACCACCCAGCCGCACTACTGCACCATAGTATTGATCTTGGGGGAAATACCGTTTGAGCATTGCCTCATCCATGTCGATCCCGCGGCATACCTTACGCATCACATCATTGCGCTCCTGATAATAACGTTTTCGCAGCTTATCCTCCAATAAATCAAACAGGCTTTTCAGCTCCGATGGCATGACCGGTTTTAAAATGTAGTCTGTCACACCTGATTTGATTGCTCCCTGGGCATATTCAAAGTCCTGATATCCGCTTACAATAACAGAAATCATCCAGGGGAATTCTTTTTTAATTGCCGCTACCAGCTCCAGCCCGTTCATAATGGGCATACGTATATCGGAAATTACAACATCCGGCTTTTTCAGCCGCACCTTATCCATGGCTTCTTTGCCATTTTCCGCCCTTTCGACTACCCGGAACTCGGGACATTTCTTCTCTATAATGGTACAAATGTGATTCAACGCAGCCGGTTCATCGTCTACTACAATTACTGTGAACATCTTTCATTCTCCTAACCTTCTCTTATACTACCCATTGCACAATTCTGGTTTTACTGCCTGTTAGTATTCTCTTTCAGCTTTCCGCCTATCTTCACAACCGCTCCCGTATCACAATTATCCATTTCGAATACCAGGTCTTCATTGTACAGCAGATAAAGTCTTGCATAGGTATTAATCAGACCCATACCTCCTATCTCCATTTCCACATTACTGCGTTTGTTGCCCAGCCTGTCCCGAATCCTGCTTATTTTCTGCTGCAGTTCTTTTAATACCGCTTCTTCAATCCCCTGTCCGTTATCGGACACCTGAATATACCAGAACCCATTTTCTTTCCAGCCTTTAATCTCAATCTCCATAATCTGGGAGGTCTGGGTAAAACCATGGTTGATACAGTTTTCTACAAGCTGCTGCAAGACGATTTTCGGAATGATCTCAGATTTAATTTCTTCCTCGACTTCTATATGGTATTGCAGTTTATGTTCATACCTGGATTTGATCAGATAAAAATACTGCTCCAGATACTTTAGTTCCTGCCCAATTGCAGCGTAACGTTCTATGGTACTGGTGGCATATCGCAGCATTGCCGCCAAGCTGCCGCAGATCTCGCAAATGGTCTCATCCCCGCTGTTCATTCCCCTGTTTGCAATTACATTCAGAACATTATATAGAAAATGTGGATTCACCTGTGCCTGAAGGGTATCAAACTGTGCCTGAAGCTGCAGGATCGACAGCCTCCTTTCCTTCACTATGGATTCATCCAGCCGGTTTAGTACTTTTTGGTAAGATTTACTGAGGGCTTCCATCTCGTCATTAGAAGTATCCAAGAATACTTCCTGGTCCAGATTTTCAATCCTGGTATTCTCCATCTGTTCTCTTAACTTCTGTATTGGTCTTGTCAAATGCCCGGACACAATAAATACAAACACCATGGAGATGGTAAAAAAGCATCCTGCAATCACAAAGGTTAACGGAGCCACATACCCTATTTCCCGTTCCAGCTGGTTCATATTTTCAATGACCATAATCTTTACACCGGTTTCTTTGGAATTGCTGATGGCGATCAGTTCCTTGTTGTTTGTAATGTCATTTCGGTATTCCGCCACTCCATGTTTGTCTTCTGCCGCCAGTTTTACATAAAAATCATTCTGATACTCATCCAGCGTGGAATACAGAATCTCTCCGTCTTCCGTGACTGCAGCCACATCCATTCCTGACTTTGGCAGCTCGAACAGTTTTTTTAACTTACCCACATCTCTTTGTACTTCAATAAATCCCATGGATTTGCCCTGGATTTCTCTGGCTATAGAATATACCTTTACCTGGCTTTTCAGCCCCCAGTCATCTTTATGGATTCCGATGAGCACCGGTTTTCCCCGATGTCCCTCCACTTTAGAAAGCCATTTTAGATCCTCCGTTTTTTTATTCAGGTTAATTAGTCTGTTTTCATAATTAGAACTTCCCACTACATCTCCGTATTGATTAAATACCAGAACCCGGTAGAAATTTTTGATCATATAGTCCGTATTGATACCGGACTGGATTGTTGTTTTGGCTTCTTCAATATAACTCGCCTGGCTTTCATTGTCATGGTCTGTACTTGCCAGCATTCTAATTGATGACAGCATACCGGTGTCTGACAATATGTAGTCTGTAATAGATTTCATGGTTTTGATGGATTCATCAAACTGATTAGCCAGCCTTTCCGAAATAAACTGTGTATCATTGTACTCGTTATTCTTGTATTCCCGTATTGTATACCGGTTGTAAGCAAACCCTAATATAAGCGCTGCCATAAACACAAATATCGCATAAGATAATATCATTCTGGTTCGAAATCTCATATGTCCCTCCTATGTATTCTTATTATCGGGAATATTATAACTGCTTGGGTACAAAAATACCAGTGCCGCCTGGCATATTTATGCTTGGCGGCACTAGTCGTTTTTCCTTATCAGCCCTTGACTGCCCCCGCTACCATACCATCTACGATACGTTTGTTAAAGATAATAAACAAAATCAGCATTGGTACGGTGATAATAAGTACATCTGCAAATAGCAGGTTGTACGAACTGGAGTATTTACCCATGAACGTATACAGGGTCAGCTGTAAAGTAGCGTTTTTATTTCCCGGAAGAAAATACAATGGATTGGTAAAATCATTAAATACAGTGACTGCATTTAAAATCGTAACCGTAGCCGTTACTGGCTTTAACAATGGGAAAATAACAGCTGTAAACAATTTCACCCTTGTACATCCGTCAATATACCCCGCTTCTTCCAATTCTGTAGGAATGGATCCCATAAATCCGCGGTAAAGCATAATCGTAAATGGTATCTGCAGTGCCACTTCCACCATAATCATTCCGAACATCGTCTTGTAAATATGGAGCCCCTGCATAACCCATATAGTAGGGAGAATAGCCGGGGGCACCATAAGTCCTGACATTACCAGGGCATTTACCACTCCGGTTGTTCTGTCACTTCTTCGCTGCAATACGTATCCAGCCATAGCACATACTATGATCAGAAGAATAACAGATCCGGCAGTTAAGATAAAACTGTTTTTAAAAGCAGTCAGTACAATTCCGTTGCTTGTAGTCAAGACCTGTTTAAAGTTATCCCACTGTAATTCTTTAGGCCAGGCTATACTGAGCAGATTGGCTTCTCTACGCTCTTTCAAGGAGTTTACAAACATAAAGATAAAAGGTATGATAAAGACTACAAATGCAACCAGGATTCCAATGATGTCTCCTGTTAAATAAAGGGCTTTCTTTTTCTTCATCGTTAGTCAACCTCCTTACTCAGTAAGAACTTCTGCAGTGGGAATGCCAGTATTGCAATCATGACAAACATAATAACATTGCCCGCCGTAGACAATCCATAGAAACCGGCTGCATACTGCTTATACACAATAGAAGCTACCACGTCTGTTGCAAATCCCGGACCGCCGCCTGTCATTGCCCAGATCAGGTCGAAACAGCGCATACCGCCAATAAATGCTAATATAATAACCGAGTTCATAGCCGGTCGGCAAAGGGGAATCGTTACGCTCTTTAACTGCTGCCATGCATTGGCGCCGTCAATGGATGCCGCTTCGTAGTAAGTTTTATCAATGGACTGCATACCTGCAATATAAATGACCGTAGCCACACCAACACCTTTCCACACGTCAACACCGATGACAGAAAAAAGTGCCAGGCTGGTATTTCCCAGCCAGTCTACCCCATTTAATCCTATTGCCTGCAATGCTGTATTGATAAGTCCTTTTGAAGGATGCATCATAGCACTGAATACGATGCCCACCGCAACGGTACTAACCAGATTCGGAAAAAATACGATGGAGCGCAGGAAATTTTTACTTTTAATTTTGCTTGTTAGAAATACAGCTATAAAAAATGCAATAACTACCTTCAAACTGCAAGTTAAAAATGCATAAATCAAGGTGTTCTTAATACCAATATTCAAAGACCTCTCTGAAAAAAACATTTTAAAGTTGTCAAGCCCAACAAAGGTGAAATCTTTAAAGTTCCAAACTGTCAAACTGAAAAACAGCGATGTAAGCATTGGAATAATGAAAAATATAGTAAAAATGATCATTGCCGGAGCCATAAACCAGCTTGTATAAATCTTCTTCTTATTCATACATTTTCCCTTTCTCTCTTATAAAAATATTGTCAGCAGTACTTATGTAATTCCAGACTGATAACCATGTATGGGATACAGCCTGATACCAGAGCATGTCATACATGCTTATCAATTTGGAAAGGGCTGTTGCAATTAATTTGCACCCGCCCTTTTCCGAAATGTGACTATTTCCAATCCAGACCTAGCTGTACTGCCTGTTTCAAACAATCTTCATCATATGCTTTCGCTGCCTCTTCTGCTGTTGTCTGTCCAGATCCGCATTCCTGGCAGATTGCCGGGCAATTAGAGCCTTTTACTGCTGTCTGGAATTCCAGAGCTGTAGATGTTTTTCCTGCGTCAAAGTATTCCTGTTCCTGTTTTACCGCGTCATATGCGTTATCCGGAAGTTCGTAACCTTTTACACAATAAGGTCCGTCCGGTAAAATAGCTGCCGTATATGCATCCAAAGCTTCATCGGAGATATAGAATTCCATAAATCTCTTAATATCATCTACTTTGTCGGAGTTTTTATTTCCATACCAGGACGTCGGCATCCATACCGTTAATCCGTTATCATTTGCATCATCTCCAGGTACTGCAAATACGCCTACTTTATTTACATCTTCACCATACAATTCATAGATATTAGATAATGCCTGTGTCAGAATTATCCAATGTGCACCCTCTCCGTTTACGATCATATCGCAGCCGTCATCATAGGTAGTTGCCAGATAATCGGAATTATAATACTGTGTTGTATCCGCTAATTTTTCAAAACTTCTCAGTGCCGCCGGAGTAGTGGCATATTTTGCTGTTCCTGCCTCAAAATCTTTTGCAAAATTAGGCTCTTTTGCCTGAACATTATAGTGATCACCCAGATATAACACCTGTGATGTCCAGCTGTCTGCAAATGTTCCAATCAAAGCGGTCTCTCCTGCTTCTTTTAAAACGTCACAGTTCTTTTTAAATTCATCCCATGTTTTTGGAATTTCCAGATTATATTTTTCATATAATTCTTTGTTATACAGAATAGCCCCTGCCTGTGTGGAAGCTGCAGGTACTCCATATACCGCATTATCTACAGTTACTGCTGCTTTGTATGTATCATCCAGCTTACCTGCCCACTCTTCTCCTGAAATATCAATAAAATATTCTGCCGGATTAAGCGCTGCAAGAAGGGATCCTGAATTGTATCCGCATAAATCGGCCATATCTCCTGATGCAAGTCGTGTTTTAACAATATTATCACCATCTGCACCGCCGGCTCTTGTCTCGATTTCAACGGTAATACCTAATTTCTCCTGTGCCAGATCACAAACTGCCTGAATGCCCGCCAGAGTCATATCCGTATCAATGAGCATGGTCAAATCTGCTTCTTTATACTCCCATTCCCCGTCTGCTTTTGCAGCGGTTGTAGCAGCTTCTGAGCCTTCTTCCTTACTTGCTGCTTCTGTCTCCGAGTCTTTTGCTGCATTGGTTGCTGCTTCTGTCTTTGCCTCCGTTGCGGCGTCGGTTGCTTTTGGTGCTTCCGTTGTTTTTGTATCGCTTCCCTGGCATCCCATAATACTGCCTGCTGCCATCGCTGTTGCAAGTAAAAGTGCTGTTACCTTTCTGATCTTCATTTTGTTTCCTCCCTTTTCTTTGCTTCGTTTTGTTGTTTCTGATGTATTTAATTTAACATAAGGGCAAAAAAAAGAACATGGAGAATCAAATCTTTCTCCATGCACTTTTCAGCACAAAATATGATATTATTCTGCTCTCCAGTATCCTCCCGAGCGCTCATTAATCTCTTTAATTACCTCGGGATTTACTTTAAAGCTACGGTCAATGTTCATTAATCCATTGATTTCCTGCTGTACATCTGTCACCTGGGTATAACAGAAGCCGCAGATATAGGGGGTCTTTTTAATCGCTGTGGTGATTGAATCAAATCTCTTAATAAACGCTGCTTCATCGCTGACTTTATTGCCATAACCCCATCCTGATTCCCCATTTTGAAAAGCAATTCCGCCATATTCACTGATGATTACCGGCTGCCCTTTATATGAATATCCGTTTGCCATGGCAGATTTATGATTGCTGTGATAAATATCGGTTGTGAAGATTTCATCTTTGTAGCGGTTATAACGGTCATAGAATAGTTCTCCGTATTCTTCATAATCATGCAGTGTAATGATATCGGATATGGTATGTTCCCATCCGTCATTTACAATTACCGGACGGAACTGGTCAATTGATTTCGTCAGATAATAAATTGCCTCTGTGAACTGCTGCTGCTTTCTGTCCGTTTCCACTTTGGGTATTCCCCAGGATTCATTAAATGGGGTCCAGGTAATGATACTTGGATGATTATAATTCTGCCTCACAATATCCATCCATTCCTCTGTAAATTCCCGGACAGCCTCATCTGAAAAACGGTAAGCTGCAGGCACTTCGCTCCAAACCAGCATGCCCTTTACATCACACCAGTAAAGGAAGCGCTCATCTTCTACCTTTTGATGTTTGCGCAGTCCGTTATATCCAAGCTGCATAATCTTGTCGATGTCTTCCACCAGGGCTTCCTCATTTGGCGGTGTCAGATGGGAATCTTCCCAATATCCCTGATCCAGGATCAGACGCTGATAAAGCGGTCTTCCGTTCAACAAAATGTTGCCTCTGTCGATTCTGATCTCTCTCATTCCGAAGTAGGACAACACCTCCTCACATATCTTTCCATCATCCGATATCCTTATGGAGATGTCATATAAATCAGGACGTTCCGGTGACCAGGTGCGAACACCCCATTCGTCAGCTTCCTGGGAAAATACATTCATTCTGGCGGTCACATGACTTTCCGGAACAGCAATCACCAATTTATTTACAAATGTTCCCTCAAAGGAAATTTCCACTTCTGCTGTCAGCTCCCCGGAATACCCGGCAGATCTAATCTCCAGTTCCAGTTCTACACAGTCCTTTTCCAGGAACGGAGTGATCTTTAATGATTCCAGATGGGTAACCGGCACATATTCCATCCATACCGTTTTCCAGATTCCGGTAGTCTGAATATACCAGCAGCCAAAATTCTCATCTTTCCAGCGCTGCTTCCCTCTGGGCTGGGCCATATCGAAGGAATCATCTGCTTTTACCACAATTTCATTTTCACCATCTTTTATAAAACCGGATATATCGAAGGAGAACCTGGAATATCCGCCCCGGTGGGAGCCTGCCATTTCCCCGTTCACCCACACTTTTGTGAGAAAATCACTTCCTTCAAAATGGAGTATTAAGTTTTCTTTTTCAAGACGATTTTTATTTGCAGTAAACTTTTTCCGGTACCAGACATGATCATGCCTGCTCTCATCCCCTATACCACTCAATTTTGTTTCATAGGTAAATGGTACCTGAATCTTAAGTTCCCCAGGAAACTCAGCATAATATTTTTCTTTTTCTCCCACGTTTCTGTCATCAAACAGAAAATCCCAGGTTCCGTTTAAATTTTCCCATTCCTGACGAACCAGCTGGGGTCTGGGATAATCTTTCTTGTAACTTCTCATCATATATACCTTTTATCACATGATTGTGACACTGCCACATGTAACAGGATGAAAGCATATTAACTGTGGCATTTCCCTTCTCTGTTTTGTCTTTCATCCTTTTGATTATTAGCTGAATCTCATCGGCTTTTTGTCCGGCAGAGTGCTTAACCCGCCGGAATCGCCGCATTTATTACAAAGCAATAGACACCGGATATTTATTTATCCTTTTACACCAGACATGGTAATTCCCTGTACGATCTGCTTTTCAAAGACAATATACAGCAGAATAATTGGAATGGATGCCACCATATTCGCAGTCAGCGGTTTCACATAATCCACGGTGTAAGTACCCGCAAAGGTGGGGATACCAATTGGCAGCGTAAACTTTTCACTGCTCATGGCACACAGCAAAGGCCAGAGGTAATTATTCCAGCTTCCGATAAAAGCAAATATACAAACAGTTGATATTACCGCCTTGGACAGAGGCATTAGTATCTTAAAAAATATCGTTAATTCCCCGCCTCCGTCAATCCGTACCGCTTCCATTAATTCATTGGGCAGTCCACGAAAAAATGTAACCATAATGATCATATTCATGGAGCCTGCCACAGCCGGCAGAACCAGTCCTGCGTAAGAATCAATCAGATTCAGACTGTTTGCTGTAATAAAAAGTGGAACAATCGTTGCTTCCGCCGGAACCATAATTCCCAGCAGAAAGTAAAAGTAAATCGCCTTGCTGCCCTTAAAATTAATTTTTGCAATAGCGTAAGCAGCCATTGCTGATAATAATACCGTGAATCCCGTGGTTATTACTGCTATGAACAAACTATTTACCAGCCATCTCGCAACCTCGCTGTGTAGTATGATTTCCGGATAGTTGCCCAGCGTGTACGGGGGCAGAAACCAGTCCCACACTGTGGTGATCTGCTTTCCTTCAATCTGAAATGACACCGCAAGAGACCACAGAACAGGTGCCGCAAAAATTAAGGCTATCATAATGGAAATAATTGATAAAATTACATTTCCCGGTTTCGTTTTCTTCATGAGTCCCGTTCCCCCTTCCGTTGTATCACCTGCTGAACCAGAGAAAGTACGACCAGAATCAGGAACAGAACATAGGACATTGCTGACGCATATCCCATATTATTTTTCTTAAAAGCATTTTCGTAAATATACTGGATCAAAGGCCTCGTTGAGGATGCCGGTCCTCCCCCGGTTATCATGTAGATCTGTCCGAATACTTTGAAACAGGCAATTACCTGTAACAATACCACCAGATAGGTCGTGGATTTTAACAAGGGCAAGACGATGGAAAATAACTGCTGCCGTTTTGTGGCTCCATCGATTGCTGCCGCCTCAAATACCTGGGGTGAAATATCCTGTAACGCCGATAGATAAAGCATCATACTAAAACCCACTGTCCACCATACCGTCATGGATGTGATCGTTCCCCAGACCAGACTCCCGTCCTGCAGCCACTGCAGTTCCTGATTTATTTCCAGAAGTCCCGTTGCATGCAGGAAACCATTGATAAAACCCCGATATGGAGCGAACATATATCTTGCAATAAATGCCGCAACAGACACGGAAAGGACGCTTGGCAGGTAATAACAGATTCTGAGTCCCTTTTTTATTTTGGTAGGACGGTTTGCCAACAATGCCAGTATCATAGCCGTAATAACCAGTAGTGGTGCGGTGATTAATACAAACACCGTTGTATTTTGTAATGCACCCCAAAAATTTTTATCTCCTAAAAACTTCAGATAATTATCCAGCCCTACAAATTTCAATTTCCCCATAAGCGTCCACTTATGGAGGCTGACATAGACACCCTGTATGACGGGCCATATGGTAAATACGGTATACAATAGAAAAAACGGTGCTACAAACCCAAGTGCAATGAAAAGCTGTTTTCTTTTATTTCTTGTTTTCTGCATTTCTTAACCTCCCGTTTTTCTGGAAATGCGAATCTGTTATTCCAGATTCGATTCCAGTTCCCCGAAGAGACTATCAATTGCGCCCTGAGCATCTGTCTGTCCCGTCCAATAAGCATTCAGACTGTCTATCATACCTGCTTTCATACCATAGAAATTAGGATTCTTTGTCGGCATCACCGCTTTGTCCAATGCACTCTTATAATCACTTCTATAAGGCATTTTTAAGTAATCATCACTTTCCAGAACTTTAAGGTTGGCCGGGATCTGACCGGATTTTGCCCAAGTCACACCACCTTCTGATGATGCAGCCAGTACAAATTCCACTGCAGCAAGAGTCTCCTCTTCTGTTCTGTCTTTACTGAAAGGAATGATCAGCGTATGGGAGTCTGCCCAGCATGAGTCATTATCAAACAACTGTGGCAAAGTCTGTGCGCCGAAATTCAAATTCTCCGTACTCTCCAGTGCTCCTGTTGCCCAGGTTCCCGCAAACAGCAGCCCGGCTTTCCCACTTTGGAAAAATGCCTGATGATCATCGATTCCTTCTAATATGTATCCTTTGTCATAGAGGCTCTTCACAAATTCTGCCGCTTTTACGGCAATCTCCTTATCCATGGTCACCTGTGACCCATCATCACTTACAAGAGCTTTTCCTCCCATCTGGTAGTAAGAAGCCCACCATAAACGGTAAGGATCATCGCCGGAATTCGTCAGGGACAATGCACTGTTTCCTTCCGGGATAACTGCTTTTATTTTATCCAGAACAGCATAAAAATCGTCTGTACTTCCAATATCCAGCTGACCGTTTTCATTTAACTCAACACCTGCTTTTGCGAGGATGTCTTTGTTAAAATACATAATCTCCGCATGGGTATCCAGAGGAATGCCATAGATATCCCCGTCAAATGTTACGCTGTCCAATGAATTTTGTGAAAACATGCTGGACAGGTCTACCCCCAGCTCATCCAGATAATCGTTTAACGCTATAACAGATCCTTCATTCACCAGTTCCGGCAGCTTAGATACATGGGATATTCCAATATCGGGTCCTTTTCCGGCAGCCACTGCAGTTTGCAGCTTTGTATAATAATCATCCCACACCAACATGATCGACTGAACGCCCATTTTCGGACTACCTGCATTATAATCAGAAATTATCTGATCCATAAAAGTTCCGTCACCACCACTAAACAGAGACCAGAACACCAGCTTACCTTCATCTATTTTTACATCTTCCGGATTGTTAACCGTTCCATCCTCATTTACATCTGTTACCGAACCTGAAGCTGTTTCTCCTGAAGCTGATTCTCCTGCAAATGCACTGTCTGATTGTGCATCCGGGCTAACAGCCTGGGTATTCATTTCTGTTGTCTCTTTACCCCCTTCCTTTTGTTCTGTCGCCGCACTGTTTCCACACCCAGACAACGCTGTTCCAAATACGCAAACCGCTAAAATCATACTCACTATTCTTTTTTTCATAAAGAACCTCCAACATTTTGATAAGTTTTTCAGTTACTCCCTGTTAGTTTTGCCGGCACTAACGAGTCATTTAAACATTTTTACTGTTTAAATATTAAAATTAGAAAAATCAGTAATATTATTTTAACAATATTTCTGTTTCTATATTTTGTATATTACGTTATTTTACTATTTTTGTCAATATGTATTTTGCATTATTTGTTTAATTTCACATTTATTTTGATCTATTATTTTTTATCACCATAATTCATGTCATAATATGTTCTTTTTACTCACAAAGAAGATCCACGGTGCACCTTGTGCCGTAAGTTTTGCAGGCAAAAAAAAGACCTGCCCAGGCGCGACAGATCTGTTTTAGTATGATTGCTGTACTAAATTTGGGTTTAGCTGAGTAATGACGCTTTGTAGATGAAGGTAGTGTACGAAAAGATGGGCGCGGGAAACTGATATGGACTCCGTCAGCTTGCCGCAGAACTGGTATTTTCTAACCTTTGCGGAGCGCTTTTTGGCGGCACGCGGGCATTC
>OATB01000145.1_pt1 | contig 74873 bp, 52 predicted proteins | sample 1494941 | NCBI WGS metagenome assembly OATB01 (sample SAMEA2579931, study PRJEB22360) | human gut metagenome | reverse complement strand
TAAGCGGGCACTGAGCTGCCAAATCCATCAGGATTTCGGAGCGAATGCCCGCGTGCCGCCAAAAAGTGCTCCGGGAAGGTTAGAAAATGCCAGTTCTGCGTTAAGCATTCCAAACCAATGTCCTGGTCCGCCTACTTCTCTTTCCGTACACTACCTATCATTTACAAAGCGTACTTCCTCAACTAAAACCCAAGTATTGACACCGAAAAATTACAACTACGTAGTTTTTCGGTGTTTTTGTGTCAGAAAACAAAAAACTGTTCCTGATTTTCCACATCATTGTTCAGGAATGTGCATTTCCTAAGAAAAATCCATTTGTTATACTTATGAATATCACAGTAAAGGTATTTCTATCAGCTGCATGGAAGCGTTTGATTAGTCTCACTGTGAAAAAAAGGAATGGGGGTTTCATTTATGAGAAGGAAGAAAAGAAAAGTATGGCAGGGATTGGCGGGAATTTTATGCACGGCAATGCTGGTACCATGTATCAGCCCGGCATTTACGGCGAAGGCAGAAGGTGGAAACAGCGATGCGCAGTGGGAAAAGATTTCCGGAATTATGGATACATTTGCGGATAAAGCGGTCTGGACGAATACAAAATATGATCAGGCTATCACGCAGCAAATGCCCAGTACCGCACTTTTGGGAAATGGAGAAATCGGTGCTACCTCTTATGGAAATGATACGGAAAAAACCTGGCTTTTATCATCCAATGATTTCTGGTCAGACAACTCACTGTATTTTGGGTATGTGGGAAGAACACCGCAGATTATAACGGGGGGCGGGCTGACAATAACCCCTGCTGAAGCAGGACATGAATATAACCTGATTTATGGCAGCCAGGTCAAAGCCAGTTCGGAGTCCCAGGACCATGGGGCAGCGCTGACTGCGGGCGGATTATATTTGAAAAATTTAAATGGAGACGGTGAAAACTTTACGGGGTGGGAAGCAGCAGAAACTGGTACGCCCCAGTGGATTTTATATGATCTGGGATTTAATGAGATTATCGACCGCCTGGTTGTGCGCCATGACAATTACACGTCCGGCAAGGGAAGCGGGCGCAATACAAAGGATTTTGAGATTCAGACTTTAAAGAATGGCATTAAGCCGGAAAATGCCGGGGAAGAAGACTGGGTTACAGTAGAAAAAATCACTGGCAATGAAGCCGACAGTACGGAAGTAAAATTAAATCCGGCACAGAGCTTCCGGTATCTTCGGATCTATATTACCCAAGCGACTGCTGAAGGGGAAGACGGAATTGCCAGAATCGGGCAATTGGAAGGTTATTACAAAAATGATGAATACCAGATGCCGATTATTGATAATAAAGGATCGGAACATCCCTATAATAAAGTATACCAGATGCCGGCTTATGCAAGCAGCCAGACCCAGGGGCATGAAGCTGAAAATGCCGTGGGCGGCGTAACCCAGGCAGAAGGATGGGTATCTGATATCGGACAGGAACAGTATCTGATAGTGGATCTGAAGGTATCCACTAAATTTAACCGCTGGCATGTGAAGCATGATAATTATACATCCCGGAAAGGAGCAGACAGAAATACAGATTCTTTTGATCTGCAGACCAGTGCGGATGGCGTGAACTGGACAAAGGTTGATTCTGTGACCGGCAATAAAGCGGATGTGACAGACAGAAGGCTGCTTTATGACCATCAGGCGCGCTATGTGAAATTAAATATTACAAAAGCTTCCCAAGCAGATGACCAGACTGCAAGAGCAAGAATTAGCCAGTTTGAAATCTATATGGATGACAACTACGGTACCAGTTATGCCACTTTGGATGCAGGGGCACAGGCGAAGGTTTCCAGCATTATGAATGAGGCGCGAACCGGTGATAATATGATTAATAATAACTGGTATACGGAAGGAAACGGCGGAAATGACTATTGCGGATGGGTCAGCAACACAAATGTAAAGCCCCACTGGGCACAGATTGATCTTGGGACGGAACGTTCTATAGATGAAATTGCCATTTTACATACGGGATTGCAGGCACATATGGATGATCTGTACGCAACGGGAAATAAAAATGCTCCGGGATATCAAAAGTTTACTACAAATAATTATAAGGTTTCCGTTAGTGTAGACGGAACAAACTGGGATGTACTGGACGATATCACAGGAAATAAGGCAAGTATTTACGACAATAAACTGAGCAAGCCTGTATCGGCAAGGTATCTCAGGGTGGATATCGGGAAATCAGAGCAAAGTGCAAATGACAGGGCACGGATTCTAAAAGTATATGCTTTTAATAATGATGAAAATCCATTATATTCCATGCCATTAGAGTTTACACCTGTGGAACCGGAGCCGGATGACAACAAAGAGGTAATTGCTCCGGAAGAGGCACAGTACAACGTGGCATATAAAGCAGAAGTCAGCGTTAGTTCTGAGAGCGAAGGATATGAAGGGAAAAACGCAGTAGGCGGTGTGTACCAGTACACAGATGATTCGAAAGAAAAAGCGTTTGAGGGCTGGGTATCCATGCCCGGGCAGGAGCAGTATCTCCAGCTGAGTTTCCCGGAGATGATCCAGTTTAGCCGCTGGCATGTAAAACATAACAATGCAACCACCGGAAAAGGTGCTGTCTATAACACCAGGGATTTCAAACTGGAAATCAGCAGAGACGGTGAAAAATGGGTAACAGTTGATCAGGTAGTGGATAACCAGGAAGATGTCACAGACAGGCAGATGCTTTATCCGGTGAGCGCGAAGTATGTGAGATTACATATTACAAAAGCATCCGGAGAAGACGGCGGGGAAGCAAGAGCACGCATCAGCCAGTTTGAACTTTATCAGGATGATGACTTTGCAAACAGCCTTACAATGGCGGATAAGGGAGCATCTGTTACTACCTCCTCCGATCCTTACACAACTCAGGAAACCCTGATCTCAGATAATTTTGTAAAACTGGATAAAAACGGAATCAACGATTATAACGGCTGGATCAGTGTTCATGCACAAATGCCTCAATGGGCAAAAGTGGATCTGGGTGAGGTGAAGTCTTTTGATGAAGTAGGAATATTATTTGCAGGAGCAGAAGCCCTGGTACAGGATCTTGCAGCAGGGGGAGCTGTAAATGCGGATAACAGCAAGTATACGGATGTGGAAGGAAATATCGGATATCGCAGATTCCGGGCTAAGCAGTTTACCGTAGAGCTCAGTAAGGACGGCGAATCCTGGGATGAAATTGGTAATTATACAGATAACCGGGCAGGCGAGGTAACGATTCAATTACCGGAACTTGCAGAAGCCCGCTATATCAGAGTAAACGTTAGCCAGGGGCAGCAGACTCCGGCATCGGATCAGAGAGCCAGAATCGGTAAGATTTATGCATTTAACAATCAGGAGACACCGAAAGTCGTAATGCCGGTAGAAGAATATCCTGTATATCAGGAGCAGGCCACGGCAGCAGGGCAGACGGAATCTGTAAGATATGCAGAAGAGGAATATGTATCTGCTGAGGTAGCTGCATTTGTACCAGAAGAGGCAGTGGTACAAAAGGAGGAGCCAGTGGCTGCCCAGACAAGAGAAGCTACTCCTTTCCGGGAAGAGATGGACATTGCAAAAGCAGAAGTACGTACCGTAATGGACATGGGAAATGTTCCCGTGGATATGACAAACTGGCTTATGGCAGATAAGAATATAATGGTTACCCAGATTACTTCAAAGGGCGACCAGGCACAGACTGTAGATGTCCGCCCATGGGGGAAAAACACCCTGGCTAAGACAACGACAGATGCCAATGTATTAAGTAAACCGCAGACCATTGCCCAGTCCGGAGTCAGCAATGATACAGTATGGGCAACCAGAAAATCAAACGTAGAAGATGAAATAAAGAAAAGCAGCGATGGAAGCCAGACGGCAAAGGCGGCGGATTGGATGAGCGAGTTTGCCATTGCATCCAAAGTACTGGGAACAGATAACCTAAAATATTCTTCTCAGGACAATGAAGGAATTATCCGCATTGAAATCCCGGCAGGAGAGACGGTAACCGTTGTTACAGCCATAGACTGTGCAGAAAATCAGGCAGTCGATGCAGCGGATGGTGCAGAAGGGCTGGCAGTTAAGAATGTACTGGAACTCCTGGATGAGGTAAAGAGTACAGATGATGTGGATAACCTGCATGAAAAACATCTCAATTGGTGGAAAGATTATTATCAGCTGTCCTATGCAGACTTTCATGACACGGAATTAAATAGGCTGTATTATGGTTCTCAATACATTTTTGCTTGCTGTACCAGAGAAGGTTCCCAGGCACCGGGCTTATATGGAGTATGGACAACCAGGGACAATTCAGGATGGCAGGGAGACTACCATTTAAATTATAATTTCCAGTCCCCGTATTACGGCTCATATTCCAGCAACAGGTTGAAAGAATTTTCACAGCCAATGTTTGATGTGTTTATTGAATACATGGATACCGGAATAGAACGTGCAGCAAATCCGGAACATTTAAAATCCATCAGCAGCTGGTATTATGGAACCAGAGAGGAAGACTTTAAAAACGGATTTGAGGATGCTTTACTGCTTCCTGTAGGATTAAAGCCATTTAAAGTATCATCGGATGATGCTTCTTATTTGAACCAGACGATTAATGCTCTGTTCTGTGCATCTCAGATTTGTGCATATTACAACTATACACTGGATAAGGAATGGCTGATGAAAAAGCAGGAATCTGCATCAGGAAATTTGTATTCCCCATATGATTTTCTTGTAAAGACAGCTAATTTCTATGAACAGTGGGTAGAAAAACGGGGTGCCAGAGTAGATGATGAATTTGTAAAGGACAATCCGTGCTCCGATGCAGGAGGACAGTCACAGACTACAAAATATACTAAAAACTATGAGAAATATCCGGAATATGACGGTACAGGCGAATATACTTATGTACTATTTGACGGTTCCCACGAAGGCTCTTTTGAATTCAACCCCAATGTGACCATAGGCAATTTACAGAACCTGTTGGATACGCTGGTTGGAATCGGCAGTGAAGCAGCACCGTCACAAGAAAAGTTTGGAGTATGGCAGGATATTTCCACGCACCTGCCTGGAATGGAAGTCAGCATATATGAATATCAGGGATTTAATGCGAATTCCCAGAAAAACTCTAATTATTTGGGAAAAGAAATATTCGGACTTTCAGAAGACCGCAAGATCCGTCCAATATCTGCAACCGTTAATCTGGAAGGAATACAACCAGGGGATCAGCTGGGATTTGATTCCGATCCTTACTTACTGGAAGTAGCGCGCAATACCGTAAATGTATGCGGAAACGACGGTGCTGCCTACGGAAGCGCCGGCTGGAATATGGTAAATAATACGCCAAAGATCTTCACCCATGCAGCCAGGGTACAATATGATGCGGCAACACTGATCAGCAAGATCAAACAGTATGTAGTTAAGAAAATGGCAGGTAATTATTACGTTGATGACAACACCCACGGCTGGGAAAAAGTAGGGGTTATGGAAGCTCTGAATGATATGATGGTCTATTCCGATAATGGATTTATCAAGACATTCCCAACCTGGACAGGCAATGACGCAGAATTTCAGGATATCCGCGTAAAAGGAGCATTTCTGGTATCTGCAGAGATGAAAGAAGGAGTGGTTTCGTCCATCCATATTACAAGTGAAAAGGGAACGGATGCAAAAGTTGTTATTCCATGGGACGGAGCATTTGTGACCAGGGAAGACGGAAGCCTGGTATCCACAGCTTACGGGGAAACAGAAAATTCCAAAGAAAAAACAATCGAATTTAGCACAGAGCCGGGGACTTCTTATATTATCCACGAATTGGGCAATAACGAAGAGCTGTTGGATATCCTGGAGAAAATGCTGGCGGATGCAGAGTCAGCAAAAGCATCGGCAGAAGCGGCACAGCAGAAAGCTGAGGAAGAAAAGATCGCAGCAGAAGCGGCAAAGAAGGCGGCTGAAGAAGCTAAGGCTGCGGCAGAAGCAGCACAAAATGCAGCAGATCAGGATGCAGAAGCAGCAAAAGAAGCACTGGCGAAGGCTGAGGCTGCCAAAGCAGAAGCAGTGAAAGCCCAGGAAAAAGCAGAAGAGGCGAAGAAAGCCGCAGAAGCAGCAAAAACAGCAGCCCAGGAGGCGCAGTCTAAGACAGAAGCCACCAAAGAAGAAATTGTCCGATTGAAAGCAGCAGCAGAGGAAGCTCAAAAGCAGGCAGAGGCTGAAAAACAGGCAGCCGAAGAAGCGAGAAAACAGGCTGAGGCCGAGAAGCAGGCGGCAGAAGAGGCAAAGAAACAGGCAGAAGCCGAAAAACAGGCGGCTGAAACAGCCAGACAAAAAGCTGAAGAAGAGCGAAAAGCAGCAGAAGAAGCAAAGAAATCTGCCCAGGAAGCCCAGGCGAAAGCTGAAGAAGCTAAAAAAGCAGCAGAAGAAGTACAAAAGAAAGTAGAAGCAGCAAGAGATGCGGCACAAGAGGCGCAGAGAAAAGCAGAAGAAGCACAGAAAGCTGCACAAAAGGGAAGTACAGACACCGTTACAAGCCTGAAGAAAGGCAAGATATACCAGAGCGGTTCCCTGAAGTATAAAATAACAAAGCTTACATCCGGATCGAAAACCGTGTCGGTGACAGGAACCACAAATAAAAACATAAAGAAACTGACCATTCCTTCTACAGTTACCATTCAGAAAGTGAAGTTTAAGGTTACGGAAATTGAAAGCAAGGCATTTAAGAACCGGAGAACTCTGGAGAAAGTAACCATTGGTTCTAATGTGAAGAAGATTGGTTCCCAGGCATTCTATGGTACAAAAGGACTGAAGAATATTACCATTAAATCCAAGGGGTTAAATTCAGTTGGCAAGAATGCATGGAAAGGAATTTCAACAAAAGCAGTAATCTCTGTTCCAAAGTCTAAAGTAAATACTTATACAAAGTTATTTAGTGGAAAAGGACAGGCAAAGTCCGTAAAAATAACAAAATAAGACAGGTAAAGGCTGTCCCGCAGGGCTGAGTGATCAGTTTGGTGGGGCAGTTTTTTTGATTTGATATTCAACAGTTGTAACATTTACCAGGATATTATATGATAACAATAAAAGTACATATTTCGATCAGGGAGGATTGCCCTATGAAAAAGAAAAGATCTAAAAGTATCGCATTCAGCATTTCCATTTTTTTTATTTCCCTAAATGTGGTCAGTTTCCTGCTGTTCTTTTATCTGATCAACTCCCAGTATTTCAAAATAGCAAAGTCTAATATTCTGGAAAATAATCGAATTGCAGCGGAAAATATTAATAAAAATTTCGATGATATCCGGTTTTATTTAAATGATCTTACGTTAAAAATGTATTCGGATGCAAACTTGAATGGTATATGCAGCCGGATATTCAGAGGGGAATTTGAAAATAATGTCCAGCGTCAATCCCTGGCTTTTGAGGCTGAGAGCCTGTGTTATGATTATCTGCTGTCTTATAATTTTATACATTCGGTAGGTATTTTTCTGGAGGATTCAGCAAAGACAGATATCTATCTGATCAAGAATTACAGCAGTACGACCTATCAGGTACACCGGGCTTACCGGGAACAGGCGCAGGAACAGGTAATCAGAAATAAAGGAGTAATTAAATGCTATGATGTGGGAAAGGAACATAGCATTATATTTGCAAGAACAATTAAGGATTTTAAAAATGTTTTGAAAGATGATCAGATTACAGGGACGGTTATGGTCATGATCCGCGGGCAGTATATCCGGGATATTTTGAAAAATGCAGTTACGACACCGGGTAGTTATGCTATGTTAGTAAATGGGGACGGTGAAGTGACTTATGCTACCCGGGATGATCTTAACGGTCAATTATTATCGGAAGTGGTAAAAGAAGATTCAGATGGCGGTACATTACCACAAATGCTGGAGCGTGAGATTGAATCTCTGGAGCAGAAGCTGGTGATTGTGACGCCGGTTCAGGATATCAGCCTTTCTATCAGCTCTTTTAAGAATACATTGATTGAGTTTCTTATTATTTTAGTTATATTAAATTTGATATTAGTGCTTTTGATTTCGAAAAAGTTAACAAAGCCTATGCATAACTTTGTGGATCAGATTCAGGATATTGGAATAACTGACATTGCCAGAAAAGTAGATGCCAGCGGATACAGTGAGATTGAAAATATTGCGGAAGATTTTAATCATATGCTCACGCGGATACAGAACCTGGTCAATGATAATTATGTCATAAGCCTGAATGAAAAAAACGCCAGGATAGAGGCGCTGCAATCCCAGATTAATCCACATTTTATATTTAATACATTAGATACTATTAACTGGAAGGTGATGTTCCTGGATATGCCGGAGGTTACAAATATGATTACCTGCCTGGGCGACATGCTGAGATATACGACTTATCAGTATGGGAAATATGTAACAGCAAGTCAGGAAATTCTGCAGATTAAGAATTATCTGTATATTCAGGAGATTCGTTATGACCACTCTTTTGAAGCTTTTTATGATGTAGAGGAAGAAGCATTAAAGCAGGTTATACCATGCCTGATTATTCAGCCGCTAGTTGAAAATGCAGTCGTACATGGTTTAAAGGATAAGAAAGACGGTGTACTGGTTATAAAGCTCCGTATTGAGGAAAACATGCTGAAAATTATGGTGTTTGATAACGGAAATGGAATGGAACAGCAGAAAATAAGGGAGGTATATCAGAGTACGGAAGGAACAATAAAGGAGAGCATAGGGCTCTCTAATGTTAATAAAAGAATCTGTCTGACTTACTCTGTGGAAAAAGGCCTGGAAATAAAAAGCCGTGTGGGACATTATACAAGAATTGAGATTTTAATACCAATTGCGGAGGGAAAAAAATGATCAAGGTTATTGTAGTAGATGACGAGAAAGTCATACGGGAAGGAATCGGGAGATTTGTAAAAGAAACAGAAGGATTTGAACTGCTGCAGACTTGTGAAAATGGAGTCACGGCTTACGATGCCATCCGGGAAAAAAAGCCGGATCTGGTAATTTGTGATATTATGATGCCAAAATGGGATGGCATTCAGCTGATTGGTGCTTGCAGGGAGCAGGATATTACCTGTGAATTTGTTCTGCTCAGCGGATACAGTGAATTTGAATATGCCAGAGCGGCGATACGTTATCAGGTTCTGGACTATATCAATAAGCCGATCAATCCGGCGCTGCTTAAGAAAATGCTGGAAGATGCACAACGGGTGATCGGGAATAAAAATAAGATCAGGAAAAAATTACAGTCCACGATTTATGATAAGGTGCTGGAAGAGGAAGTTATGTCTGCAGATGAAGAACATATAGAGCAATTGCAGCAGCAGATGCCCCACAGGGTTCTGGCAGTGAACGGATATGACAGCGGGAAAAATGGATGGGATACGGAAAAGGCCAGAATATACTGCGATGAAATTCTGCAAAAGCAGGCATATGAGCAATATATTGTGTACAACAAGAACGGGCTGATCATTATTATCCTGGTAGGGGTAGATACCCGGGAACATGCAATTGAAAAGATCTGGATGGAACTGCTGGCATATGCAAAAGGGCATGGGGGAAACGCTGCTATGGGAATCGGGGATACCGTATCAGGAATGAGGGAAATACCCATGTCATACAGGAAGGCGAAAGCAGCATTATATGAGGCCCAGTGCAGAGAGGACCGCTGCTGCTTGTTTGAGCGCCTCCCATATACATATAAAAGTCCCGGCAGCATTTATGCCAGGGATATCTCAGTGGTAGAAAGTGCACTTCATCTTCAAAACAGGGAACAGGTACTGGAAGTAGTACAGGAGACTGCAGATCGTTATAAGATATCGCTGCCGCCTTATGTCATTTATTCGTTTATACAAAAATGTGCAAAGGAAATATGGAATTTGTGCGAAGAAAATACGGTTTTACCGACGGAATTTGAACAAAAGGATATTTTCTCTCAGTTAACGGCAGCACCGGACACAGAACGGCTGATGGAACGATTTTATTCATTTGCAGTGCCTGCATGCAAGGCATTAGAACAGATTCAGGGGAAGCATTATGGCGGAACAATCGATGAGGTAATCAATTATATTCATTTAAACTATACCCAGGATATCTCTACCCAGAAAATCTGCAGTGTATTCTATTTTAACCAGAGCTATTTTTCGGCTTTGTTTAAGTCGAAGACGGGCAGCAATTACAATGATTATGTAACAAATTTAAGAATTGCAAAGGCGAAAGAGCTGTTGAAGTCCGGAAATTATAAAATCAGCGAGATATCGGCGATGATCGGATATAACTCATCCAGATACTTTTCAAAAGTATTTCGGGCACGTACAGGGGAATTGCCACAGGAATACAAGAACCATTTTCTGAACAAATAATAGAAAGTATAATAGAAGATATAAGAAAAGTGTACCATTTCCTAGAAATTGGTACATTGTTTTTTTTACGGATAAAATCTATATTAGTTATATCAAACAAGTGAAGGAGAGGGTACTATGAAGAAGAGGTTTATCAGCGTTTTATTAACATTGGCACTGGCAGCAGGTCTGACAGCATGCGGCGGTACAGGTAACAGCGGGGCAGGAGAAACAAAAGGAAGTGCGGGAACGAGTGCTGAAAGCACAGAGAAGGTGACAGATGCAAAGGATTCACAGGGCGCAGAATCGTCATCTGCACAGGAAAGCGAAGCGCCGGAGAAAGGAAGCGATCAGCCATTTGCGGGAGAAACGGTTACGGTATATACGCGAAATGTAGATATGGAAGGATGGCAGCCCTTCGTTGATCTGGTAAAAGAGAAAACAGGCATAATCGTTGAGGGAGTGGTTGCACCGACTAATTATCCGGATGTTGTAACGAAACTGAGTTCCATACTGACTGCAGGAGATGATTCTTTTGATATTGTGCATGTGGACGAGTTATTAGGCGTTACATACAGTACAGCAGGCTATCTGGAACCCATTAATGAAATTATTGAGGCTGAAAAAGAAAATTATCCGGCAGATGTTCTGGAACGGATCTGCAAGAGTGCAGATGGAAATTATTATTTGCTGCCCCAGGAATTGAATGCCATGTATCTGTTTATTAACAAAGAGGTATTTGACAAGGCGGGCGCAAAGATTCCCACGAATACAGATGAATTTCTGGAAGCGGCAAAGGCTATGACGAATGAGGAGGCTTATGGATATGGCGCAGCCTGGTCAAAGGGAGGACAGTTATATAATGATTTAATCCGGTGGATGTATTGTTTTGAGGGTGATATATATGATTGGACAAAACCGGAGTCAAAAGAAGCACTGCAGTTTATGTATGATATGCTTTATAAAGATAAAGTGGTATCGGAAGCAGCACTTGGTGACAGCTATGATGCCATGAACCAGAAGATTATCGACAACAAATACGGAATGGTGTTCCAGTGGGCTTACCTGGCAGATGTCTGTGGAGATAAATGGGGGGATAACATACAGATTGAACCCATGCCGGTATTTAAAACAAACCATACTATCGTAGCAGGTTGGCATATGGCAATTAATAAGAATTCTAAAAAAGTGGATGCAGCAAAAGAAGTGCTTAAGGTATGGGCCAGCGAAGAAGGACAGATGTGCAATCTTCAGATGGAAGGTTCTTCTCATGCTAAGGTAATGGCAAAACCGGAGGCTAAGGAAGTAAACCGGGCAGGCCAGGCGCTGGAAGAATATTCGGCAGCAGGTTCGTTAGTTCCAAGACCGATGCCGGCAACGGTAAATGAGCTTATGGAGGTTGCGGAGACCTATGCACAGTCCTATCTGACCAATCAAATGTCTTTGGACGAATGTGTAGAAAAAGCTACTGCAGAGATTCAGGCTCTGGTTGAAGAATAAAAGTAACTGCACTTTATCAGTCCGTTACAGTATTTTACAGGCCGTAAGAATAAAAGGGGGAACACCGCGGGGTTCCCTCTTAGCATCTGCGGCAGGCAGATAGAAAAAGAGGGGAAGGTTGCGGGATGAAAAAAATGTCAATGGGAAAAAAGAGAGTGCTGGTAGCCTGGGCACTGGTACTGCCGGCGCTGCTCGTAAGGGGCGCCACCATTATTTATCCGATGATTACGACAGCGTGGTACAGTCTTTTAAATTATAAAATGATCACACAGACAAAGAAATTTGTAGGATTTCAAAATTATGTAAAGCTGTTGAAGGATCCTGGTGTGCAGGAATCTATTCGCTTTACGCTGATCTTTACTATCATTTCCGTTATATTAATCATGACTTTAGGCATAATGCTGGCTTTAGTTTTAAACGTAAAATTCAAAGGGAAAAAATTTTTGCGTTCCATAGTTCTGATACCATGGGCGATGCCTACGATCGTCATTGGTATAGCAGCACAATGGGCGTTTAACGATACTTATGGATTTGTAAATGACCTGTTCTCAAGGCTCAGCCAATCTAATTTTAATTTTGCATGGCTGGTAAATCCTGCAGGTGCCCAGGCGGCAGTTATCATCGTAGATGTCTGGAAAAATGTGCCGTTCTTTGCGATTATGGTCTTGGCGGCATTACAAAGTGTTTCACTGGAATTGTATGAATCTGCAGCCATGGATGGTGCAGGTGCCGTTAAGCGTTTTTTTGCGATTACCATGCCGCATATTAAACGGGTTCTGATTACCATGGGATTATTTTTTACTCTTTGGCGGCTGACAAGCTTTGATCTGGTTTATGCCATGACCCAGGGAGGACCGGGGGCTAAGACCTCTTTAATTAGTTACAAGATAACGACAGAAGCCTTTAAAAACCTGAACTATGGATATGCATCAGCCATATCAATGATGTTGTTCCTGATCATGGTAATTGTTGCAGGCGGCGGTATGCGTCTGCAGAAAAAGATTGACTACTAGGGGGTGGGAAAATGAAAAAGTCGAAAGGTTATCGGATTTTTATCTGGATTACAACTATTATACTGGCTCTGATCATCTTATTTCCGGTATTCTGGATATTTACATCTTCCATTACGGAAAAAGAATTGCTGTTCACGACGCCGGTCACCTATTTTCCTGAGAATCCTACACTTCAGAACTATTTTACGCTGTTTAAAGAGGTGGATGTCAGTGGGTTAGCGTTCAATACATTGATTGTAGCCGTATTTGCCATTATCGCAACAATTATAATCAGCATACTGGCTGCGTATTCCTTTGCCAGATTTACATTCCGGGGATCAGGCGCGGCCTATTCAATGTTGGTTTTTTCTGCAATGCTGCCGGTTATTATGACCTTAATTCCCATGTTTCAGACATATAAGACTCTGCATCTCCACGATACCCACCTGGGTCTGATCCTATTATATGTCAGCGGGTTTATACCATTTACCACGATGTCTTTTGTGACCTTCATACAGCAGATACCCTATTCGTTAGAAGAAGCGGCTGCAGTTGACGGAGCAAACGTCTGCACCAAGATATTCAAGGTGCTGTTTCCACTTATGAAGCCGGCAATTGCCACCATGGCAATTATTAACTTTATTAATACCATGAATGAGTTTATGATACCGCTGGTTTTTACCAACAGGAAAGCCACACCGCTGAGTGTGGGTCTGACATTGATCCCAAGAATAAACCAGTATAACGTACCATGGGAGAAAATCAGTGCACTGGCAACTATTATGATGATCCCTATTGTATTATTTGTTATATTGTTTGAAAAAAATATTATAGACGGTCTGACTGCGGGCAGTGTAAAGCAATAGCGGGAGTGTGAGCGGTAAATGCCCGGTAAAGGTAGTAAAGGCAGCAAAAGCAAAGGCAGTAATTAAATGAGATAAAAGTCAGGAGGATGGTATCATGAATGGAAGAGAGCGGGTATTGGCGGTAGTGAACAGAAAGGTTCCGGATAAAATACCAAAGGATTTAAGCTGGGGATTGTGTCCGGCGCTGGAAGCAGAATTCCGTAAAAGAACGGGATGTGATGATTATTTTGAATACTTTGGCTTGGATATCCGGTTTTTGGATTTTGCACCAACCGAAGTAAAAAGGGATTTCACAGAATATTATGCGGGCAGAGACCAGGAACCAGGATTTTCTGTCAATGAATGGGGCGTGGGAAGCGGAAAATCCAAGGATACGAATTTACATTTTGAACATATTATCTCCCCTTTTAAGGCAGGCATGACAGAGCGGCAGGCAGAAGAATTTCCGTTGCCGGATTTTTTAGAACCAAAGAGAAGTGCACATTTTAAGTCTTATGTGGATAAGTGCCATGAAAAAGGGCTTGCAGTGTGCGGAAGCCTGACCCAGACAATTTTTGAAAAAACCTGGGCTATCCGGGGATTTGAAGAAACTATGATGGACATGTTAACAGAGCCGGAGGCGATTACGATATTAATGGAGCGCATCACCCGGATGCGTATGGAACAGGTAGTACTTATGCTAAAGGCCGGAATAGATGTACTTATGCTGGGGGATGATGTGGGAATGCAGACAGGCATGCTGATTGGAGTGGATACCTGGCGGGAATTCCTTAAGCCCAGACTGGCACGGATTATTACAAGAGCCAGGGAGATAACACCTGATATACCGGTCTTTTACCACTCCTGCGGTAATCCGTGTCAGATTATTCCGGAATTAATCGAGATAGGGGTTAACATTTTAAATCCGATCCAGCCTGAATGCATGGATTTGCAGAAAATAAAGGATACCTATGGAGATAAGCTGGCGTTTTGGGGAGGGGTTAGCGCCCAGACCAACCTTTCTTTTGGTACGCCCGAACAGGTGAAGAAAGAGGTAAAACGTTGTATTGAAATCCTTGGAAAAGACGGTGGATATCTCATTGGACCCAATCATATGGTGGAGCCGGAAGTGAGCTGGGAGAATCTGATTGCTTTCTTCGAAGCAGTGGAAGAATATGGGGGTTATTAGGGGAGATATGATAAAAGGGGGCTTAAAATGATTCACATTGATAACTTTGATCAGATCAAAAAACGCTATGATGCCTATTGGGCAAAGGAAAATCATGACAGGCCGCTAATGGACATACGGGTGCCGCAGTATGATTACCGATCTGTATTTTCAGAAAAAAGAGAAAATCTGTATGATCAGTGGATGGATACTGAATATGTGGTAAGAAGAGAGCGGGCACTTCAGGAATCCTTATATTTTGCAGGAGAAGCATATCCATTGGTATGTCCAAACCTGGGACCTGACGTATTTGGCGCATATTTTGGATGCGGCATTACTTTTGGGGAAGATACCAGCTGGGCATCCAGCCATGTTGAAAAACTGGAGGACATTGATGTAAGCTGCATAAAGGAAGACAATATCTGGTTTCGTAAGACTGTGGAACTGACGAAAGCGATGCTGGATGACAGCCGTGGAGATTATCTGGTTGGAATCACAGATATCCATCCGGGATTGGATGGGCTGGTATCATTACGGGGACCACAGGAATTGTGCTTTGACATATTTGAAGAGCCGGAGCTGGTACAGAAATTGAATTTTGAAATGTGTATGCGGTTTAAGGAGGTATATAACAGGCTGAATGATATTCTGCAGGAAAAGCAGCAGGGGAATTCCAACTGGATGGGAATTTACCATCAGCAGGGCTGGTATGTGACATCCTGTGATTTTGGAGGAATGATTTCTGAAGAAATGTATCAGCAATTCGTGATTCCTGAGTTAAAAGAAGAAATCGGGTTCCTGAAACATACTATTTTCCACCTGGATGGACCCGGCGCATTACGGCAGCTGGACAGCCTGCTGGAGCTGGAGGGGCTGGATGGCATTCAATGGGTATACGGAGCTGGACAGCCCACGGCGGCTTACTGGATTGAAACGCTGAAAAAGATACAGGATGCGGGGAAGATGATCCACATCGATATTGTTAAGGAAGATCTGCCGGTACTGTTGGAGCAGTTAAGGCCGGAGGGTGTATTATACCGCATGAACTGCAGTACTCCTGAGGAAGCGGATTATCTGATAAAGACAGCCGGGGAATACAGAGGCAAAAAAGTATTTTAATGGAGAAAACATAAAAATTCCCTTGCTTTTATGCGCTGCTTTGATACAATAAGAATAACAGAGCGGGAAACACAAATAACTGTTTTCCCGGATAATGAGTCTGTAAAACAGACGATGACAATGGGGGATTTTACATGAGAGATCTGGAAGAGGTATTAAGCAAATGCAAGGAAGCGGGGGTACACGAGGCAGCGGTGGTACCTGTGGAGAAGATTGTATTTTCCGATGAAGTGAGAGAAATGTGCGCAGTCAACCAGTGCGGGCAGTATGGGAAGACCTGGGCATGTCCTCCGGGGGTGGGGACTGTGGAGGAATGCAGGGAACGGGCTATGAAATACAAAAACGTGGTAGTTTTTTCTACGGTTTCTAATCTGGAAGATTCCTTTGACTGGGATGGTATGATGGATGCGAAAAAAAGGCATGAAGAGGTGAGTAAAAAAGTAAGGGAAATCTTCCTGGAAGACAGGGATGATATCCTGATGCTGTCATCGGAAGGGTGCCAGAATTGCAAATCCTGTACCTACCCGGATGCACCGTGCCGATTCCCGGATCAGATGTTTCCCTCAGTGGAAAGCTTTGGAATCTATGTGAATAAAGAAGCCTCTGCGGCAGGGATCCATTACATAAACGGCGCAAATACAGTGACTTATTTCAGTAATATATTTTTTTAAATCAGGAAAATGCCTGAGAAGATGAATCAGGAGATTATATAAGCCCCCAGAGTATCGGATACTCCGGGGGCTTATAATAATATGGCACTGCAGATAAATGAGTGCCCCATTAATCATTCATTTTAAGCAATTGGTTTAGCTTCTTCCAATCCCTTTTGAAGCCGTGTAAGTTCACGCATTTCCCGGATCAGGAAGTAAATGCAGACAACCGCTGCCGCCGCATCTGCTATGGGTCCGGCATACATTACGCCGTCGATTCCCAGGAAGATAGGGAAGATGACGAAAAGCGGAAGCAGGAAAATAATCTGTCTGGTAAGGGACATGAATACACCCAGTACGGATTTCCCAATGGAGGTGAAGAAATTGGAAGTAACCGGCTGTATGCCATTTATAAAAGTCAAAAACAAAAAGATCCTGAAATACCGTTCCGCAAATTTAAAATAGGTCTCGCTTCCGTTTCCAAAGATGGAAATAATCTGCCGTGGGAAAAACTGAAAGCAGAGGAATGCCAGAATAGAAATAAGCGTTGCACTTAAAACTGCCAGTTTGTAAGTCTCTTTGACACGTCCGTATTTTTTTGCACCGTAGTTGAATCCTACAATGGGCTGGGTTCCCTGAGAGATACCGATGACAAGCGCCATAAAAATCATATTTACTTTTATGATAATACCTGCGCAGGCAAGAGGAATTTCGCTTCCATACACAGATCGGGCACCATAATAGGAGAGCACGTTGTTCATGACAATCTGAGTTACGGTCATGGCAATTTGATTAAAACAGGCGCTGGCTCCAAGGGCAAAAATATTTCTGCAGTATTTATACTTTAGCTGAAAGCTTTTGCGTGTCAGTGTAATATGATGAAAATGGAATGCATATTTTACGCTGATGCAAAAGGAAATGATCTGTCCGATTATGGTTGCAAGAGCTGCGCCTGCCATACCCATATCGAATACAAAGATAAAGATAGGGTCCAGGATGGTATTGATAACGGCGCCAACCAGCATGGAGGTCATGGAATATTTAGGACTGCCGTCCGCCAGGATCAGTTTACTGATTGCAGTGTTGATAATCAGAAATGGAAATCCAATGGAGGTAATCCGGGTATAGGTCTGGGCATAAGGAAGAACTTCATCCGTGGCACCAAAGAATTTCAGCATGGGAGTCAGGAAGATAGTTACAATCACAAAAAGTGCGATTCCACATACTGCCATCATGGTGATTGCATTTCCAGCGGACTTTGCCGCATCATCCTTCCTGCCGGCACCCAGTTCCAGTGAAAAATTAGAGGCGCCGCCGATACCAAGCAGCAGAGCAATTGCAGTGCAGGTAGTGGACAATGGAAAAGCAATGTTTGTTGCGGCGTTTCCTAAAACGCCCACACCCTGCCCGATAAATATCTGATCGACTATGTTATAAAGTGCAGTAACCAGCATGGAAATGATACAGGGAATGGCATATCCGGTCAAGAGCCTGGATACTTTACGATATCCCAGGGGATTATTTGCTTCTTGTGAAACTGGCTTCATTTTCGTTCCTCCTTTTTCTTTTGTTTTATCATAATATCTCCGAACAGCTGTGATTTACACAATTTCTCCATAGTATTCCCGGACTTTTACCGTTGGATACCATACAAAAGGCTGGAATTAGCGGGATGTGAGATTTCGTGTTTAAACCGAATAGGTTATATGATAAAAATTGCGCACGCAAATAACCATTTGCGTGCGCAATTAGTATAGAACTTATTTTAGAAAAAGTCAAGATGATACTTTTGGCGTTCCGACAAAATATTCCTTTATTTTTTTACGATTGATGTCTTTTCCAATTATATTCAGCAATGCATTGCGGGGACGGCAGGAAGTGACGAATAATTCGTTTGCGGAACAATTCACTTCGTAACAATTGCCGTCCAGAGTGGGAATATAGCCTTTTATGCGGAGTATATAGCCACAGCGCCCACTCATAATCTGTTTCAATGCATGAAGGAGGTCTGCCTCATTCTGACAGAAATCGGCAAGGGTAGTGCTGGAATAGAGGCGGCTGTGGTCAAAGCGTTTCTCTTCGTGCCAGTGGGCCTGACAGCCGACGTTTCGAAAACTTTCAAAATCATCATCCGTAAAATCAGACCAGTTTTTAATACAGACGTCCGTTCCAAATATCCGGTCACTTTTGTAATGCTTCATGAGATCATTTAAATCTGCAATAGAAGATAAGATCTCTTCGGGAGTTATATTTCCCGTTTTACTTAAAATTACTTTTCCGGTATTCAATAGCTGGGAATACATAATATACATTGCTTCCTCGGAAAGGTCAGTCAGAGGATGCGGATCAGCAATGGTCAGAATGCTTCCCACCTGGCAGCAGGATTTTACGGCAGGGCTGTTCACAATATCAAAAAATTCGTCCATATTATATATGCCAGAGGGTTCCACAATAATATGGGAGCAGCCTTGATGGGACAGTTCCAGCAGCATATCATGAAAATTGACTTTCTGGGAACAGCAGATACAGCCACCTGTAAGCTGGTTAATATTGAAGCCCCTGCCCGACAGAAATGCGGTGTCTACTCCGGCTGCTCCAAATTCATTTTCAATAATGGTCACGGATTCTCCTAAGCGGACGAGATAGTCGGCATAGTATTTAATAAATGTAGTTTTACCGGCGCCTAAAAATCCGGTGATCAGATCAATAACGGCCATAAGTTTTTGCAATATCTACCATGCGCCTTGCCCGGTCAAACGAGGCATTTGCGGGGTATTCACAGCCGGTCGCCAACATAAAGCCGCCGCCTTTTGCCATGGCATCAATGTTGTTTTTACATTCCAGATCCCACTCCTCGTCGGTTCCGATAACCGCACTTGCAGGAGTAACGCAGCCGATCAGGGTAACCTTATCGCCATATTTAGCTTTGCATTCCTGAAAATCTGCACAGTCATCCGGCGGATAAAGGAAGGAGATTGCCGTGGGATTCATGGTTTCTATCTGAGCGTCAAAATATATTTTCTGTCCGCAGTTGTGAATCATTACCAGACATTCTCTGGCATGAACCACATCAGCCAGTTCTTTTACCAGATCCCCTTCCATTTCCATCCACATGGTTTTACTCATAATTGCCCCAGATGAGAACAGCGTGTCGAACATAATACCGTTGACTCCGGTGTCCATAAGTGCGTTGCAGTAATCCTTCAGGGTTTCATTTACTTCCCTCGCAGCGTCATGTACGGCATCCGGATCGTCATAGAGATCCATATACATATCCTGCTGGTTACGGAGCATGGAAAGGGTTCCCAGTGGACCGAAGACAAAAGCGACCACAGGGTATTCGCCGTTAGCAGCTTCCACCAGTTTCTTACAGGTTTCAATGTGCATCATCATACGTTTTGATGTACGGTAATCCACCTTTTTTATCTTGGCATAGTCCTCGATTTCCTGAACGACACAGTTGTTGTAATTAGGATGTGCCGCCTCGTCCTCCGGATAGACCAGCTCCTGTCCCCATGCATCACATTCAATGGAGAGGTCAATGAGTGTTACGATACAATCCAGGTCAAATTCTTCCTTTGCTTTCAACAATGCTTCTGCACAGATATCAGCATCGTTGGACCAATCCTTATAAGATGCACCGATCAGCCTTCTGGAAGCTCCGCTGATGATGGGATAAACCGGTACCCGGTCCGGTTCTTTGTGCTGCAATGCAGTTACTACACGTTCCATAGAATTCATAATAAATACCCCGCTTTCTATTTGTTCCGGCTCAGGTGCTCTATCCAGCTGTGATTACGCTGGTAACAGTACTCGCCGTTTCATTCTTATGAGCAAAGTATAGAATATTTCTAAACATATTTTTAGAAAAAAACATAGAAAATTTGTAAAAAATATGGAATTCATACTGAAATGATAATATATTATAAAGGGTATAACTTTGGATTATCGAAAAAAATTACTAAATACAATCATTGAAAGGTTATAGGGAAATAATTCTTCCTATGGCATGGCCTACAATCATTTCTCCCAGGAATAAGTTGTTTTCCCCAATGGCAGCCTCTGAGGTGCTGCTTTCGTAAGAGGTTGTAATCTCTCCTATAGCCCCTCTCTGGTAAGCCTCTGACCTGGCGCCTTCCAGGGCTTCTTCAATTGCAGTTTCCTTAGCGGCATCGTAATCTTTAAAGCTTAGGCATCCGCTTCGTGTGAAGACCTGGTATCCGGTCAGATCGGATGAGTCGTATAGAGGTTTGATCTCCACATCGTAAGATGCAGATACATTACCTACCACAGCGCCCAGTGCATTTGCTACGGCTGCATTTCTGGGAATGACGGCTTTTGTGCCCAGCATTTTTGCCACGTCCTCTAAGAAGATGTGAATCGGGGCACCAACGCCAATCAGCGTAGCATGAGTCTGAAACTGAGTGGAAAAGAAACTGGACGTTTCATGGGTTACGGCATCTTCGTAGCTTTCTTCAATCAGGCTGTTCAGCATATCCGGATTCAGGTGTTTATGCTTTGTAGAGTTATGGTCGCTTATCAGGATGCGTACAAGGTTGCAGTAAAGTTTCTTTTTTACCAGATGGTAGACTTTATCGGTCAGACGGTCCGCTGTAATCTCCACGGAACGGGCTATGAACTCTGCGCCCAGCACAGAAGCCTTCCGGTCAAAGGGCGTGTAGTCCTTTCGGATATGCATAATATCAGTTGGCGTAAGACCGGAACGCATGACAATTCCTTCCTGTTCCAGCCGTTTCATACTGAAGTTATAAGTATCCTTATGAATGGCTGCAGCCGCTTTTGTAAAAATCAGGGGACCATCTGACAGAGCAGAGCAAAAGTCCAGTTCTTCCTGTGTGTAGCTGCTTTTGTTCCTGGGTTCTTTCATTAATACAAAGAACTCGTGGAGGAAATGGCTGTGGGGCTTGCCCGTCTGATTTAATTCTTCCAGCTGTGTCAGCACGCCGGGAAACTGGGAAGAAAGGGTACAAAGGGGGATTACCCGTTCCGTATCCAGATAGAGCCTGCCGTTTTCATAGCGGATGGCACTATCGCCGCCCAGGCCGAAAGTATCTACATACAGGCCCTTCACAAAGGTTTTATAGATCCCGATCTGGATTCCTTCCCGGACGGTAACGGGGGTATGGTTTTTCACAATGGCGATATCAGAAGTCGTACCCCCCATATCCACGATCAGGGCATTTTCTTCATCCGCCAGTTCCACGCCGCCCATTACGCTGGCAGCCGGACCGCATAACAGCGTTTCCACCGGCCTTGTGGAGGCAAATCCCTGGGACATGAGGGAACCGTCGCTTCTAACAATTACGATAGGAAGAGACAGTCCCAGGTTTTCAAGTGAAACTTTGATTGCCTTGAAAAATTCCTTCATTACCGGCATCAGGCGGGCGTTTAACAGGGCACTGGCACCCCGGCGCAGGACGTTTAGGTCATGGAACAGTTCGTAACCTGTAATACATGGGACATCCAGTTCCTCCGTAATAATCTGAAGAGCCGTTTTTTCATAAGCAGCACCGTTGTCTTTGGGATGAATCTGCACAACGGCTATGCTGTCACAATCGGTAAAACAGGTGCGGACATCCTGGCGGAATCTGACCCAGTCCGGCTTTATCTCAGGGCGCAGTGCATCAGCCGGATCACCATCCATAAAATATATTTCCCGGGAGGGGGGCAGCCCGTAAGAGAGATAAGTCTCATCTACCGTTCCGGGATTCACCCCGATAAATATGAGCTTAGCCCGTCCGCCTTTGCCTTCCACGCAGGCATTTGTGGCAAGGGTTGTAGACAGTGCCATAAACGATGCAGACTGAAGAGCTGTCTGTGATAACTTTTCCAGTACATTTGTGATGCCTGTTTCCAGGCGGCTTTTTGTCGTCAGGGATTTTGCGCTTTCTAATATCTGTTTGTTCTCCAAATCATAGATGACAGCATCTGTATAAGTGCCGCCTGTGTCAATGCCAATTCCAATCATGATAATTTCCTCCATTCATAAGCGTGTTTAAAATTCATTCCTGCATCAGTAAGCAGGATTAAGTTGTCAGGATGTATGAACCTGGTACTAAACGGAATCTGTTGTTTCTACTTATATTATAGCGTTTCCGGCAGCAGGGGTATTTTCATTATTTTGGATTTTTAGTAAAATTTCTATAAATCTAAAAAATTTCCCAATAATCCAGGTTTTTTACTTTTCTAATCAGGACAGTGAGTTTATAATAAATACAGAAAGGGCAGCATAGCAGGACGCGTGCTATATGCAAAGGGTAAAGTATATGGGAAATTACAGTGAATTAGATATTTATTATGATAAGATGACTGAGAAACTGCTTACATATTATGAATCAGATGAAAACAAGACAATCTGGGAGCTGGCGGAAGAACTGATGGATCTTGATGGACTTCCCATGCACTGCCCGCCTCACCACTATCTCATGCCGGGGGTGCTTTTAACCGCCTGCCATAAGGAAGAAGGGGATGAGACAGAGATTCTCAAAGAGGATTTAAGGGAAGCGCTGTCCAGGGCTAAAAATGTACTTGGCGGGTTTTGCGGACTCTATGGCTCCTGCGGTGCTGCAGTGGGAGTGGGAATCTTCCTGAGCATTTATACCCAGACAACACCACTGTCTAAGGGAACCTGGGCATGGACCAACCATGGAGTAGGCAAGGCTCTTCTTGCTATCTCCGGTGTGGACGGACCCAGATGCTGCAAGCGGAATACTTATCTTGCTTTAGAAAGTGCGGCGGAAAGTATCCGGGAGTACCTTGGGATTGAACTGGAAAAGCCGGAAAAGGTTACCTGCAAATACTATAAAAACAATAAAGAGTGTAAGGGAAAGGCCTGTCCATATTTTGAGTAGGCATTCCAGCCATCTGCACACCCCGCTTCGCGGTATATTAGCACCAAATTCAGGTTACATAGCCCGCTATGTGCTCTTCATTTGGTACTTATCTCTAGCAAAGTGTGGCGCAGTTGTCATCAATCTATTTTAATAAACGCTCCAGGAGGAAATTATGTCAAAAATTGAAATAACCGTACCGAAAAAGGCAATGCCCAAAAAGGATCCGGTGCACCCATGTCCGTGTCAGGACCGCCCGGTGAACCTGACTTTTAAAACGGGTACGCTGACCTGGCTGAAAGAGGTAGGGGAAGCAGTTGAAGAAGGGGAGACTGTATGCGAGGGAGAAGTTGAAAAAAAGGCGTTGGAATTTACGGCACCCTGCAGCGGTATCCTGTGTGAGATTTGTATCGAAGATGAAGAAGAGTTTGCATTCCAGGAGATACTGGGCTATATCGAGGATGGAAAGGAGCAGGAATGAAAAAAGAGATTGATTTATATCTGATATCAGGATTTCTGGGGGCGGGCAAGACAACCTTTTTGCAGAAACTCCTGCAGGCATTGCCGGATAAGAAGATTGGAGTCATTATTAATGAATTCGGGAGCCTGGGAATTGACGGCATGCTGGTAGAAAAAGAGGGCATTCAATTAGTAGAGATCAACAACGGCTCTATTTTCTGTGCCTGCTTAAAAGGGGGATTTGTAAAGACGCTCATTGGTTTTTCTAAGGAAGAAATTGATATCCTGCTCATAGAGAATTCAGGAATGGCGGATCCTTCTAATATGCATCTACTGTTGCAGGAGATGGAAAGTATGGTGAGCCATTCCAAGGAAGATTCTAAATTCCGCCCCTATCAGTACCGTGGAGCAGTGTGCATTACGGACAGTGTTACGTTTCTTAGGCATGTGCAGGTATTGGCGCCGGTGCAGAACCAGATTGCAACCAGTAATTTTATTGTGATTAATAAAGTGGACCTGGTGAACCAGGTGACTATTGAAAAAATAAAAGAGAAAATCCATGAATTAAATCCCGAAGCATACTTGTATGAAACGATGTTTGCACAGGTCCCGCTGGGGCTACTGGATGAAAAACTGATTGATAACGGATATGTGGGTGAGACCAGTAATCAGCCATGGAACCGGCCGGCTACTTATTCCCTGGAATGCGGGACACAAGTAAATAAGACAGCTTTAGAGCAGTTCGTGAAGAAAATGCAGCCCCTGGCATTGCGGATCAAAGGTATTGCAGAAACGCAGGAGGGATGGATACAGGTAGATTCCGTAGGGGATTATCTGGACATAAAACCTTTTAAAGCCGGTAAAAGGGATGTGATCACGCATACAAAACTGGTAGTTATCGGCAATGGACCGGAGGAATTTGAAGAGAGACTGGAAGATACCTGGAAATCAACCTGTATGGAAGCGTGTGAGATATATGAATAATGATACAAGGCAGTTAGGAAATGGCATGTTGTATGTGGAAAGTCCATTTACGGACCCCTATAAAAATCTGGCGCTGGAAGAGTATTTGTTTTATCAAAACATAGCAGGGGATCCGGATGCTGACATTCTGATGTTATGGCAGAATGAAAACAGCATCATCATTGGCAAGCACCAGAATACTCTGGAAGAAATAAATGAAGAAGCAGTAGAGAAGCACGGCACAAAAGTAGTGCGCAGAAATACCGGAGGCGGAGCCGTCTTCCACGATCTGGGGAATCTGAACTTTTCATTTATTACCACTGCGAATGAGGAAGTGGATATATCCTATGAGAGATTTCTGAACCCAGTCATTCATGCACTGCAGGCATTGGGAATTCCGGCTGTGAAAAGCGGCAGAAACGACATTACCGCAGATGGAAAAAAAATATCCGGCAATGCCCAGGCTCAGCATAGAAACCGGATACTTCATCATGGTACGCTTCTGTTTGACGCAGATCTTGCCATGGCAGGTGAGCTTTTAAAGGTCAGTCAGGACAAGTTATCCTCAAAAGGTGTGAAGTCGGTGAGAAGCAGGATCGGCAATATAAGGGACTACCTGAATGATCCAAGCATGAGTGTACTGGAATTTCGGGATTACCTGCGCACATATTTTGAAAAGGAAGCAGGAGGCATCACAAAGGTAATAATTACACCGGAGATCATTGCCGCTGCCGAAGAACTGGCACTTCAGAAATATGCCTCCAGGGATTGGAATTATGGCAGGTCCCCTATGTTTAACCACAGAAAAGAAAAGCGGTTTACGAATGGAAAAGTAACGGTGGAGATGCTGATAAAGAAGGGCAGGATTACCGAATGTAAAATCAGCGGTGATTTCCTTGCACTCTGTCCGGCCTCTGATCTTGAAGATCAGCTAAGGGGTTTGGAATACAGGCGGGAGGCGGTGGAAGGAATTTTGGATCACACACCTCTTGTAAAATATTTTGGCAATATTACAAAAGAAGAACTGATGGAGTGTTTTTACTAAAATTATTACCAAATTACTATGATTATTTCAAAAAATATTTTGACATGCTGATATAATGAATGTATGGTTGATGCCGTTAATCCGCAGGCGGCATCAGAGCGTATGAAGCGCACAACTGTTAGAAAGGATTTTTAAATAAATTCTGACAGACGGTATAATGGAACAGTAGACAATAAATTACAAAAAGGAGAATTAATAGAATGAATTCAAGAGAATTAGTTTTTCGTGCAATGCAGTGCAAAGAAGTTGACCGTATACCCTGGGTTCCTTTTGTAGGATGCCATGCAGCAAGTCTGATAGATGTAAATTGTGAGGAGTTTTTTAAAAGCGCAGACCATATCGTAAATGGTGTATTAAAAGCAGTAGAATTGTATCAGCCGGACGGTATCCCCGCGTTATTTGACCTTCAGCTGGAAGCAGAAGCAATGGGATGTAACCTGACGTATGCAAAAGATAACCCTCCGGCAGTATCCAGCCATATCTTAGAGCAGGGTAAGACCTTGGAAGATTTGAAGATTCCTACAGAGGAAGACGGACGTTTCCCTATAGCGATGGATGCCACAAGACGTATTGTGGAAGCAATTGGTGATAAATGTGCAGTTTACGGATTAATCACAGGTCCGTTTACCCTGGCACTTCATTTAAAAGGAACCGACATCTTTTATGATATGTTAGATGAACCGGAAGAAGTGGAAGAATTGATGGAATTCTGCCAGAAGGTAGCAATCAATACTGCTAAAATGTATATTGACGCAGGTGTGGATATCGTGGCAATCGTAGATCCTATGACATCCCAGATTTCTCCGGATAACTTCGAAGAATTTGTAACGCCTTATGTAACTCCTGTATTTGATTATATCCGTGAAAGAGGCAAATTAGGCTCCTTCTTCGTATGCGGAAATGCAAAACGTAATATTGAAGCGATGTGCCAGACCCATTGCGACAACATCTCTATTGACGAGAATATCCCGTTGGAGTACGTAGTGGAAACCTGTAAACCATACAATGTATCAGTTGGAGGAAATATCAAGCTGACGCTGACCATGCTGTTTGGTACTCCTTATGATAACGTACGGGATGCTACAAACTGTATGAATATCGGCGGCAAAAAAGGATACATTCTGGCTCCTGGCTGTGATATGCCTTATGCAACCCCAGTTGCCAACGTTCAGGCTGTTACCAGCACTGTGCACGGCAATATTGAAGAGATTTTTGAAGGCGAAGACGTTATGGCTGGCGTAGACTATGAATTACCGGATTATGCAAGTGAAAAACAGGTTATTATAGACTGTATTACACTGGATTCTGAATCCTGTGCTGCATGTCAGTACAATATGGAAGCAGTTTATACTGCAGCTGCACCACTTGGTGATAAAGTAAAGATTATCGAGCATAAGATCAAAGAAAAAGAGGGCGTTGCCTGTATGATGAAATTAGGTGCTAAGAATGTACCGACGATCTGTGTGGACGGCGAAGTGAAATACGAGAGTATTCTGCCGGATAATGCGGAGCTGACCGCATGTTTCCAGGCAGCAGTGGATAAAAAAAGCTGTTAATATTACATAAAGTGTGGCGTAAAGCTGTCAAAAAACAGTTTGATATCACGCTCTGAGTAGAAGATAAGTGAGAGCTGCTCCCCCGTATGAATCTGGGGAGGAGCTCTTATTTTTATGGAAATTTATATCCGGACATGGTAAACTGGTTGGGAAAGAGAAGATAGAGAAGATAACTGCAATTTTATATTATATATAAGGAGGTCAAAGGTATGGAATACAGATTGATTGGAGAGGTTATGCCGGCAGTTGAAATGCGCCTCAGACAGGGAGAAGCAATTTATACCCAGTCAGGCGGCATGTCCTGGATGAGCGAAGGAATTGAGATGGCTACAAATGCCCGTGGAGGGATTATGAAAGGATTGGGACGGATGTTTTCCGGGGAGTCCTTTTTTATGACCACTTATTCTGCCATGCGAGATGGCGTTACCATAGGGTTCTCGGCTACGGTTCCGGGAGAAATCCTGCCTGTGGATTTAAGTACATATGGAAGCCTGATCTGCCAAAAGGGTGCATTTCTGTGCGCACAGAACGTGGTGGATGTCAAAGCTGTCTTCACGAAAAAAATGTCAGCCGGTTTCTTTGGCGGCGAAGGATTTATCCTGCAGGAAATGTCCGGAAATGGCATGGCATTTTTAGAAGTGGACGGCAATAAGGTGGAAAAGGTGCTGGTACCAGGCGAAGTCCTTAAGGTTGATACCGGCAATTTAGTGGCATTTGAGAACACAGTGCGGTATGAGGTGGAAATGATGCGCGGTGGTATGAATATTTTCCTGGGTGGGGAAGGCCTGTTTATTACAAGGCTTACAGGACCTGGAAGAGTCGTGCTGCAGACACAGAATTTCTCGGAATTCGTAGGCAGGATACGAACTTATATACCGAACCAGAGCAGCTGAAGCTGACAGGAAGATACATAGAATAAAGATAATAAAGATAATACAGATAATACAGATAATACAGAGACAAAGCAGAAGTTATGTTATTTCAGATGAAAGCCCCGGTTTTTCTGCTGTTCCAAGGGAGTTTTGGAACGGCAGGATATCCGGGGCTGAATTTATGAAAATATTTATGAAAATAAAATGAACCTCTTCAAGAGTTGTGACGATTATATAATAGCAGGGTAAAAAGGAGGTGTGGATGTGCTTGCAGATCAGGTAGAGGTTTTGATTGAACAATATGGAACGGATATATACCGGTTTTGTTCCAGATTATGCAGAAACAGGTCAGATGCGGAGGATTTATATCAAAAGACTTTTTTAAAAGTTCTGGAACTTTCCATGGAATTGAACCGGGATGGAAATCCGAAAGCATTTTTGTTTTCTGTTACAAATGGACTGTGGATGAATGAGGTCCGGAAAATGGCAAGGCACAGCCGGATTGCACCAAGTGTTTCCCTTGATGATGACAATGAAAATCTGGCGGCTGGCCAGGTTGATCTGGAAAGTGAAGTACTGGCACGAATCAGAGATGGAGTGCTGAGAAGGATCATGGAGGAGCTGCCGGAGAAATTCCGGATACCGGTTATTCTCTATTATACCTGTGATGTTTCACTGGAGGAGATCAGTAAGATTATGAAAAAACCCGTCGGTACTATAAAGAGCAGGCTGCATAAAGCCCGCAGTATCATTAAGAAAAGATTGGAGGAACAGGGATATGAATATGAAGGATAATAATAGCCAGGATAATAGCCGGCAATATGAAATCCGGGATAATCAAGAGCCGCAGTTAGATGACCCTTTGGGACAAGGGATTAAAAATGTCATGGCTTCTTATGAAACACCGGATGAGAATCTTAATAAAATCCTGATGAGGCAGATCAGGGAAAAAGAAGCATATCTAAAAGAGTCTTCCGGTGCCAGAACCATTTCACTGTGGTATCTTCCAATGCTATTAAATGGACTGCTATTTGGCATGCTGGCTTTTCTGGGGTACTATCTGATTCCAAGCGTGTTACTGGCAAAGCTGGTTATGAGTATCTGCATCTACATGGCAATAGCAGGTGTGGCGCTCACGGCTGCAGGTATGTGGTTTTGTGATTTAAAAGAAAAGATGGTTCTGGTATTTGAAAAAGGAGGGAACAAGGCATGACTTCTGATAAAAAGAAAAAGTATATGATCATTGGGATTGTGGTTTTATTTGCAGCAATTGTGATACGGGCGGCAGCATGGGGAATGAAAGAAGGGATAGGAGGCATTAGTTTACTTGCAGCAGGCCTTTTGATTGCAGGGCTTCTATGTGCACTTCTGGTCTATGTGTGCATCTGTATCTGGATCTACCGGGATTGTGCAAAAAGAGGAGAGAATGGAGTGCTTTGGATGATCATCGTGTTCATTGCAACTCCCATATTAGGAATAATTATCTACATGATTACAAGAGGGGAAAACAGGGTTTTGTGCAGGTATTGCGGATATCGGATCAAGGCGTCAGCCAGATATTGTGAAAACTGCGGGGAAGAGAACCCGGGACGTCAGGAGGAAATGGCAGTGCAGAAATCAAGTAAAGGATTTGGATTTATTATAGCGGCTATTCTGTCAGGAATCCTGATGATTGGATGTTTTATTTCCTTTGTCGTCCTTGCATTCACCACAGATGATTTCCTGGATAAAAACACCTGGAATACTGGAATTATCATGGCATCCATTGAAAATAAATGGGGTGATGACTGGAACTTAAGGTTTAAATATGCATCGGAGGGATTCCGCAAAAGTGCAAAATTCCGGATTGATGACAATCAGGCAGTGCTGCACGCTCAGATCAGCTGTGAAGAGGGTCAGCTGCTCATGCATATTATCCAGGATGAGAAAGAAGAAATAATTGATGTGAGTAATTTAAAGGAGCCCCTTGTATATCCGCTTACAGAGTATCAGGCGGGAAAGATCCAGGTTGTGCTGGAGATTAACGGGGCTAAAAATGTGAAGTCAAAGATTGAGATGGAAAATCCCGGCGACAGCTGAACCGGGATAGGTAAACTGCCCCGGAAATAGTCAGTACAGCCTGCTGTGCCTGCCGTTTCCGGGGTAAATCAACCTCAGTTTCGTTTATAACGGTACTGATGTTTAAATTCTGTGGGGCTTGTTCCGGTATATTTTTTGAAGATAGATGAAAAATAGGTGGGATCATTATAGCCTACCAGTCCGGCAACCTCATATGAGAGGGTACCCGGATTGATCAGGTATTCTTTTGCCTTTTCAATTCTTGTTTTGTTGATATATTCCGTAAGCGGTTCACTGTATGACTTTCGAAATGTTCTGCTTAAATGGGAAGGAGATATATGTAAGTTTTCCGCTATCGTTTCTAAAGACAGGGATTCTGATAAATGGCTGTGGATGTACTTGATGGTATCTTCCACAATCTTATTCTGAGAAGTTCCGCTTCCTGTTAAGTGGCTTATGGTAGTATCCAGCATTTCCTGCATGGAAGTTTCCAGGGTAAAAATATCGTTGGAATTATATATTCCCGTCAGGTATTCCGCTCCGCAGGGCGTAATGCCCCTTTTTAGGGATACTCTGGAACAGATGTAATAAATCTGGGAGCAGATATTCTTGGCATCTCTGGATTTCACCAGGTTTCGTTTGAACTTTGTAAAAAGGTTGTGAATAATGTTGCGGGATTCATCAAAGCTAAACTGATTCAGGGTGTTTTCCAGCTGGAGCAAATCCATAGAATTCTCAGCGTTAATGTCGTAATCATCAGGACTTGCCGTCTGGGTAAAACGAGCAATATTGTTTTCTGTATAGAATGCCAGAGAGAGTGCGTAGATCGCTTCCGATACGGCAGTACTGAATTCTGCGGCAGTATCATGACTGCGGCTGATGCCAATGGCAGCCTGGCTGGAATCCAAGGTATGTGTGATGGCAGCTATTTCCGAACAATTATCCAGAATCCATCCGGGAACCTGATTGCCGCTCTTTGCCTGATAGTATACGACGATAACCAGGTGGTTGTAGCGGAAGCAATAGGCACGTTCAGATAAGATTAGTTTTTTAAAGGAAGAGATATCTGGATTTGGAGGGGTAATCTGAAAAGCTGCAATATAGTATTGTTCCAGACATATTCCATACTGATCAATTCTCTGTTCCAGTGAAGGGGTCAGGAGTGACACGGTCAGTTCCTGAAGCAATTGTTCCTTTAAAAAAGTCAGATCTTCCTCTGCAGCAGAATTATTTTTTTTGGATGTGAGCATTTTTTTCTGTGCCGACTGGACTGCTTCAAATAGATCCTTTTTATTGGTGGGTTTCAGGATAAATGCAGAGACATTGTAATGGATTGCCCTTTGGGCATATTCAAAGTCTGCAAAGCCAGTCAACAGGATGACCTGTACATCAGGCATATTTTCGTATACATATTTTGCTACCTCAAGCCCGTCTGAGACCGGCATTCGAATGTCGGTTATCACAATGTCCACATGATTTTTTTTGATAAAATCTATGGCTTCTATGCCGTCACTGGCAGTTCCCGCAACTTCACATCCTATGGATTCCCAGTTCATAAAATTAGAAATGCCTTTTCTCATGGTGGATTCATCATCCACAATTAATAGTTGAAATATCATAACTTCATCTCCTTTTTTACTGTCAGATATAACGATGCAGCGTTCTGGCAGTTAAAATATTTCTGAATCTAAGCAATTTCTGTTAAAGCCCGGCATTATAATTCCGGTACATCCGTATGAATTGGAATGCGAAAAGATATGGAAGTACATACATTTGGCGTACTCAGAATATGTAATCTTGACTCTTCCCCATATAAGAGCTCCAGGCGTTTATCCAGATTTTTAAGCCCCACATGGGTGTGGGAGCCATCGTTCTTGGAAGCAATCTGCCGTATATCAGGAACGGTTTCAAATCCAATGCCATTATCATTGATGGAAATTTCCATATACCGTTTTGTTTCAATAATATTGATGGATAACTTTCCATTCCCTTTCTTTGGCTCCAGCCCATGTACGATTGCGTTTTCCACCAGAGGCTGTATGCAAAAGCCGGGTATCTTACATTGCAGGAGAGAATCAGGTACCTGGATATCAAAGGAAATTTTATCCTCAAACCGCATCTGCTGCAGGTAGATATAGAATTTCACATATTTCATTTCCTGTTCCAGCAGAGTGTAGGCAGATTCTTTTGATATGGTATTGATTCTGAGCAGTTCCCCCAGGGAGATAATCATATCATAGATCTCTTCATTATCGCTCATCTGGGCTTTCCAGGCAATGGTATTTAACACATTAAACAGGAAATGGGGATCCATCTGGGACTGCAGAGCCCGGATCTCAGCATTTTTTAGAAGCAGCTGCTTCTGGAAATTATCATTATAAGAGATGTCCAGCTTTTTCAACATTTCATTGAATGCGTTCATCCATATTTGAAACTCATAATGCATCTTAAGCGGTGGCAGGCTGTCCTGTCGTCCCTGGGAAATTTCATTTATATGAAAGACCATTTTATTAATCGGCCTGGTCACCGCACGGCTTAGAACAACAGCTGCCGCCAGGGCGATTAAGACGATTCCGGACATTAAAAGCAGGTAAGATTTTAAAGTCTGGTTCAAATCACTCATCATTAAAAGTTTCGGTGCAGCAACGGCTGACGTGATCTGCAGTCCCTGTAATTCCTGGGCAGCCACAAAATAGGGTTCTCCCGAAAGGGTTAGTTCCTGGAAGGAAACGGTGGAATTCTGGGGTGCGATCTGTTTTAACAGCTGTGCGCTTTGGACTTCCATATCTTCATTGGAAAGTATGCTCATTTCATTATTATATAAATAAATGAACCATGAGGGATCCAGCCCTTTGGCACAGAACTGAATCCAGTTCACAGGAGCAACGTCTACTATAAAGATGCCTATATGCCTGCCGGTATTGCTGCTGAATATGTTTCTGGCAAAAAAGATACTTTTATATTCGGAGTAGAGTGACATACAGATCAGTCCGGGGTCGGAGGGATCAATATTATCCAGCAGCTTCTGGTTCAGGTCAATATCCCGCTCCGATTTGCCGGAGGTGGGAATGTAAAATTCCGTACCGTCATCGCTGAATATGTGGATTCCGTTTATAAAATTTTTACTGGACAGCGAGGTACTGTAATAGGTGTGGGACATTTGTTTTTCAATGCTGATTTTGCTGTCGTAGGTTACCGAATTATAGTTGATGGATTCCAGTGTGTTTGATATCAGTGAATTGGAAAGAAACATGGGAATAATGGAATCCAGGGCATCGATCTGTTCACTTATCTGCTGGTTTACCTGGCTTAGCTGAGCCGTTATGGACTGCTCATATTCGTTGATCAGAATATAAGACGTTCCTTTATAAAAGAACAAAATCGATAACACCAGTATTACAGTAATTGTCAGTGAAATGATAACGGTGATAAATGTACGCAAGGACAGCGTTTTGCTGGTAACAGTTCCTTCTTTGGACATATGCCATCTCCTTAAAAAGCGTTATTCAGGTTCTGTGATAATAATAGGAATTATGCCATATTTAAAGAAGGGTATCAATAAGTTTCAGCAGGATGACCGGATTTTTAAAGAAAAGGTCAAAATTTTCATAGTTTTTGTCAAAATTATCAATTGTGAAAAAAATATGGCGGGAATGGGATCTGAAAGTTCAAGTCATGAATCTTATATTTTATTCACTATTTTGTAATTTAAAGTTATAATTTAGCCATAAGATGACAAGGAGGATTCATATGAAAAGAAAATTAACAAAAAGAGTGATTGCTACAGCATTGGCAGGTATCATGGTTTTCGGGCTTACTGCATGTGGAGGAAATAGTGAGACAGCAGGAAAAGCAGATGAGAAGACAACTGATGGGCAGACGACGGAAGGCAAGACAACAGATGCTGCTGCAACAGAGGGACAGGCATCTGATGACGGCAGTGGGGATGCATCAGGCGAAGGTAAAAAAGTAGAGTTAAATGTAATCAACTACCATGTTGGTACGGATTATGCGGCTGAATATTACAAATATTTATTTGAGGAATTCAAAAAGACCGATGCAGGTAAAAATGTAGAGTTTAATTTTGAAGAGATTCCCACAACAGATGCTTATAATCAAAAGATTAAGCTGCTGATATCCAGCGGTGACCTCCCGGATATTGTATTCAACGGAGGAAATAATATTACAGAGCTGGCTGCAAAGTCAGGAAAAGTTACAGATTTAACACCTTATTTTGAGGCAGATCCGGAATGGAAGGCACTGTTTGATGAAACTTCCCTGAACTTTAATACAGTAGACGGTAAAATCTACGGAGTGCCGGTTTCTAAGGAAATCTCTTATATCTATTATAATAAGGAATTATTTGAAAAAGCAGGAGTTGAAGTTCCGGAAACATCTTTTGCAAACTGGGATGAATTTTTTAAAGCCTGCGATAAGCTGAAAGCAGCTGATATTACACCTCTTGGCATGGATACGGCAGACAGCGGATGGCTTACAAATCTCTGGATGAGCGCATTGATAGGCACAGACGGAGATGCAGGAAATAAATGGATGAATACACTTTATCCTACTGATTTTAATACGCCGGAAGTAGAAAAAGCAGCAGAAAACATTCAAAAAATGTTTGAGAATTACACCACTGCTGATGCAATAGGCGGAAAATATGATCCAATGGCAACCCATTTCTTCAATGGAGAAGTAGCGATGTTCCCCAATGGCCCATGGATGATTCCTGACTTTTCCCAGACAGAAAAGGCTCCGGAAGGCTTCTATGACAAAGTTGGAATTATGCTGATGCCGGGTGACGGTATGGAAATGGTTCCAACACCAGGAGATATGGTGGGAGCAAAGGACAAAGATAAAATCGAAGCTGCAGTAGCATTTTTAAAGTTTGAGACAAGTCCTGAAAATCAGATTAAAGCACTGGAGATGACGGGGCTTCAGCCGGTATCCAACAATCTGGACATTCCTTCTGATTTAAGCGAAAAAGATCCACTGATGGCTCAGGTTCTGGAGATTCAGAATAAAGCTAAATTAACATATGGGCAGAACCAGGCATATTGGTATCAGAATGCAATCGATACATTTTCTACAGAACTTCCGGAACTGGCATATGGCAATATTACACCAAAAGAATTCTGTCAAAAATTATCTGATTCTGCAGCTAAAAATCAGGAATAGATTAGAGCGTGTTTGAAAATTCATTCCTGCCATCTGCACGCCCCACTTTGCGGTATATTTGCCCCGAATTCAGGTTACGTAGCCCGCTACGCGCCCTTCATCCGGGACAAATCTCCCACAAAGTGTGACGCACAGCTGCCAGAAAGCAATTTTAAAATACGCTCCAGATCGTGTTTGAAAATTCAAGGATTTAAGACACGCTCCGGGATAAAAAATTGGATTCGCAGGCAGAAAACTTGCGGATCTAATTTTTTAAAGAGAGATGAAAGGGTGTTGATATGAAAGTAAAAAATAAGAAGTTTTGGATCATTATGTTTACGCTGCCGTGTATGGCTTTGTTTGCCCTTGTGTACGCAGCGCCTATCGTTACCGTTATTTATACCTCACTTTGTGATTATACGACTTTTTCAGGTCCGGTTTTTACCGGTTTGAAAAATTTTATGGTCATCTTTCAGGATGAGACGTTTTTAGCAGCAATTAAAAATACGCTTGTCTGGGTTTTACTTCAATCGACCTTCCATGTGTGCCTGGGATTGGCTATGGCACTGGTGTTGAGGCGAAAGCCAAAAGGATGGAAAATAGTGCGGACCGCATATATGATTCCCAATATTATACCTACGGCGGCAACTGGCGTTATGTTCACTTTATTGCTGAATCCTTCCTTTGGTGTGGTGAAGCCCATCGTTGAGGCTCTTGGATTCAATGCATCTCAGGTGCCTAACCTGTTCGGAAACTCCAAGTATGCATTCTGGACCGTAACACTTACCTGGATACTCTATGCAGGATTTAATACCATTATATTCCTGGCTGAGATGGGCGCCATAGATAAAGAGATATACGAGGCAGCACGGGTGGACGGAGCAAAGCCCTGGCAGGTTGACCGGTTTATAACGCTTCCCCTCATGAGAAATATTTTTGGCACCTGTGTCATACTGGCATCCGTTGCAATGGTATCACAGTTTGACATCATCTATGTGACAACAAAGGGCGGGCCCGGAAGTACCACTTTAAACCTGCCGATGTTTTTATATAAAGCGGCGACGCTTGAGAATAACTACGGAAAGGCAAATGCTGTCGGGGTTGTACAGATTGTGCTGGGGCTGGTTTTGGTGGTTCTGATTCAGCAGCTGTTCCGTGAAAAAAAAGAGATAAGGGAGGGGAAATAATTGAAGAAAACATCAAAAGTATCAACCGTCTGTGCCGTCATAGGTAAATATATATTTTTAATATTCTTTGTATTTATTGCAGTAGGTCCGATTGTATGGGCATTTATAAGTTCCTTCAAGAGCTATTCAGAGATCAATTCCTCTGCACTGTCCTGGCCGTCCACATTTAATCTGGACAACTATAAAGCAGCTTTTAAATATGCTCCTATAGCCAAATATTTTCTGAACAGCGTAGTTATTGTAGGCTGCAGCGTACTGGTCACTCTGGCATTTGTAGCTATGTGTGCCTACATTATTTCAAGATTCGAGTTCAAAATGAAGCCGTTAATTGTCCTTTTGATTTCGGCATCGTTAATGCTTCCGGCACAGGCCATATCCCAGCCGTTATTTTCCATCTTCCAGAAGCTTGGGATCTTCGATACGAAGCTTGGACTTATTATTGTTTACTCTGCTATGGGTATTCCGATGTCATTCTTTGTTATGACGAGTTACTATAAAACGATTTCCATGGCACTGGAGGAATCGGCTTATATTGACGGTGCAACATTTTTGCAGACCTTCTGGCATATTATTCTGCCACTGGCAAAACCGGGGCTGGTTACCATAGCACTTTTGCAGTTCATCAATACCTGGAATGAATTTTACTTTGCTTTAATGCTTACCAGCGGGGATACGGCAAGAACGATACCAATTGCATTGAATTACTACATGGGGACATTTGCCAATAATTATTCGGCTCTTTTTGCTGCTGTAGTCATGACTGTTCTGCCAACAATAGCTGTATTTATCATTTTGCAGAGACAGGTAATGGAAAGTTTAACCGCAGGTGCGGTGAAAGGATAATCACAGGATGGAATTACATAATAAAAAAATATATCCCATAGAACCATGGAACATTACAGAAGACAGGTTCTGTATGGAGAACAACTACAGGAATGAGACAACATTTGCCTTGTCTAACGGTTATATCGGAACAAGGGGAACCTTCGAGGAAGACTATGATTTTTCCGTGGATGAGGGTCTGGAAGGGAATTTTATCAACGGCTTTTATGAAAGTGAAGATATACGTTACGGGGAATGGAATTTCGGATTTCCGCTAAAGAGCCAGTCCCTCTTGAATCTTCCCAACGGAAAACCCGTAAAAATATATCTGGACGATGAGTTATTTGATATGAGGCAGGGGTGTCTGGATTTTTATCAGAGAACGCTGAACATGAAGAATGGGACGGTAGTGAGGTCGGTGGACTGGACATCTCCCAAGGGGAAAAAGATCCGGCTTTTATTCGAACGCATGGTGTCTTTTGCAGATAAAAATGTAATGGTGCAAAGGCTCAGCCTTTTGCTGCTGAATCAGGACTGTGAAGTGAGGATATGTTCCTATATAGATGCCGATGTGGAAAACCATACGAGAAAGACTAACCCCTTAGTGGATTATGGTCCGTTTGGAAAGCGGATTACGCAGAATCGATGCAGTGCCTCTGAGGAACTGCTGTACTTTGAAGGAAAGACGAAAAAAAGCGGATTGACCGCTGCCTTTGGAGTGGGACACCGCTGCCACGGTTCTATGTCTTTTCAGTCTATATCTGTAATGCAAAAGGATGCATATGCAGAGCTTGCATGGACATACCGCGGACAGCGGAGTGAGAAGCTAATACTGGATAAATTTATCATTTGTACATCCTCCCTTGATATGCCGGAGGACAGCCTGGCTGGATTTGTGGAAGGAAAGTGCCGGGAGTGTACCGCACTGGGGTACGATTACTTCAAAGAAAAACAAAAGGATTATATGAAGGCATTCTGGGACATTGCAGATGTGAGGATACAGGGAGATGAAGCGCTGCAGCAGGGAATACGGTTTAATCTGTTCCATATTATGCAGGCTGCGGGCAGGGACGGACGTACTTCCCTGGGAGCAAAAGGACTTTCCGGAGAGGGGTACGAAGGCCATTATTTCTGGGACACAGAAATGTATGTGCTTCCGGTGTTTGTCTATACGGCGCCGGAACTGGCGAAAAAGCTGCTGGAATACCGTTACCATACCCTGGATCAGGCAAGGGCGCGGGCGAAGGTGCTGGGGCATGAAACAGGCGCACTCTATCCCTGGAGAACCATTAATGGGGAGGAGGCATCCACTTATTTTCCACTGGGAACGGCGCAGTACCATATCAATGGAGATATTGCCTATGCATTCCAGCTGTATGTGGATGTTACAGGGGATACACAGTTTTTAAAGGAAATGGCGGCTGAGGTACTTTGCGAGACAGCCAGAGTATGGGCGGACGTGGGATGCTTTGCAGAGAGCAAAGGGAATAAGTACTGCATCTGTGCAGTGACCGGTCCTGACGAATACAATGCAATTGTAGACAATAATTTTTATACCAACCTGATGGCGAGAGAGAATATCCGGTATGCGCTGAATGCACTGAGCAGGCTTAAGGAAACAGAACCTGAATTTTATCAGGAGTTTGTCAGAAGGCTGTCCATAACAGACCAGGAAACGGAGTATTGGAAGCGGATTGTAGAAAATATGTATTTTCCATATGACGAAAACCGCAAGGTTTATCCGCTGGATGACGGATTTATGATGAGAAAGCCATGGGATGATTCGAAGATTCCTGTGGAGAAGCGGCATCTGTTATATGAGAATTATCACCCGCTGTTTATATACCGCCAGCGGATGTCCAAGCAGGCAGATGCGATTTTAGGTATGTATCTGCACAGCAACCTGTTTACCAGAGAGGAACTGAAGCGTAATTATGACTTTTATCAGGAGGTGACGCTGCATCACTCTTCTTTATCCACCTGTATATTTGGAATTCTGGCAAGTGAAATTGGATATCATGAGGAAGCATATGAGTATTTTTCCCAGTCAGCAAGAATGGACCTGGATGATTACCATAATAACTTTTATGCCGGAATACATGCCGCTAATATGGCCGGCACCTGGCTGGCTATCGTAAATGGTTTTGCCGGGCTTCGGACAAATGCGGGAATTCTTCAGTTTAACCCATTTGTGCCAGACGGCTTTGAGGGATATGCCTTCCGTATTAATTACCGGGGAAGCATACTGGAAGCCAGCATGACGAAGGATCAGTGTACCTTTACTTTAATAAGCGGTGAAGGAATAGAGTTATCTGTAAATGGAAAGAAAATAAAGCTATCAGAAAAGGAGGCAACCTGCTGTGAAAAAATATAAAGCGATTTTTTTTGACTGGGATGGTACGGCGGTGCTGTCCAGGAGGGCACCGGTAGATGAGGTGGTGGCACCCATGAAAAAGCTCCTTGCCCAGGGGGTAAAACTGGCGGTCATAAGCGGTACAACCCTGGAAAATATTGCGGAGGGAAAACTGCATGAATATTTTACGGTAGAAGAGCGTAAGAGCCTGTTCTTAGGACTTGGCAGAGGGGCATATAATTATGCTTTCGATGATAACGGCAGCCCTTACCTGCTGAGCCACCGGATACCGGCTAAGTCAGGATTAATCCGGATTCATGATATCTGCTATGACATACACAGGTGCTTACAGGAGGATTATGAAATTCCTACTGATATTGTATTCAGCCGTCCAAATTACTGCAAGATCGATCTGATGGTAGAAAACAGCAGAGGGGAATCCCTGTTTTTACAGGAAGGGGAGAAGGAGCAGCTTATTGCAAATCTGAACAGCCATGGATTTACAGGAGGAATCAGGGGATTAATTGACCTGGCGGAGGATATGGGAAGAAAACACGGCATATCGGTATGTGCAACTACAGATGCCAAATATCTTGAGGTGGGGATTTCCAGTAAGAGCGATAATGTGAATGATTTCATGGATTACTTTGGTAATCAGTATCAGATCCGGGAAGAGGAATGCAGCTTCTGGGGTGATGAATATATCGGTTTTGATGAATGCTTATTTGGAAGTGACAGTTATATGATAACGGATCAAACAAGACACGGGGAATTCTTCGATGTGTCAGACACAGAAGGCTTACGTCCAAATGAGGTAAAGCAGGTGGGAGGAGGTGTCGGAAGCTTTATAAGGTTTCTCACGGAACAAAATAACAGTTAATGGAAGGAGAAAGTTATGCTAAAAAAGAGCAAAAGATGGATTAGCCTGGGGCTTAGTGCTATGCTGGTACTAGGAAGCCTGATCGTGCCGGGGGTAGAAGTTCAGGCAGAGGAGTCAGCCGGAACTACGTATTATATTGATTATGACGGAGGAGATGACGGGAACCCCGGAACAAGTGAAGAGGATGCATGGTCATCTCTGGAGAAGATAAACAGCACTACCTTTGAACCCGGTGATAAGATACTCTTCCAAAAGGGAGATGTCTGGACTGGTCAGTTAAGTCCAAAAGGCTCCGGGGAAAAAGGAAACCCCATCGAGATAGGTGCTTATGGAGATTCAGAAGCAAGACCTCTCATACAGGGAAATAACTGGTGCGGTGAAAACGGAGATGACCTGGAGAACAGGATTTTTAATGCGGCAGTGTATTTCTATAATCAGCAATACTGGGAAATTACCTCACTTGAGGTGACCAATCGGATTCCCGGCGACAATCCGGATGACCATATTAAAAAATATGGCGTACTGATTATGGCGGAAGATGCGGGAACCTTAGAGCAGATGAACTGCAGGGATCTCTATGTGCATGATATTGTGTCACATCCCATTGGCCAGCAGGCAGGTATCGGACGCGGCGGAATCATTTACAGTATCAGAGGCAATCAGGTTCCTACCAGATGGAATGATATCACTGTGGAAAACAATATAGTAGGTCCTAATATCAACCACTATGGAATCAACTTCATGTCTACCTGGGGAAGCAGCCGTTTTCAGCATGAAACAGGAATTCCAGACAGTGAGTATGCAGGTTCAAGATATAACAGCACGAATCTGGTAATCCGTAACAATTATTGTGAGGATATTGGCAATGCAGCAATCTGCCCTACCGCATATTCAAATGCAGTGATTGAGTATAATACCTGTAATAGCTGCAACAGCGGACCAAATGGAAATGTACCGATCTGGTGGGAAAACGGCGAATACACAGTAGCACAGTTTAATGAGGTATTCGGCTCAGGTGCTTCGGAGTCTAAAGAAGATTCCCAGGCGTTTGATGCGGATGTGAATGCAACACTTAATTACATACAGTATAATTATACACATGACAATCCTTCCGGAGCATATTTTGAATGTGCACTGGGCAGTACCTATACCACTCATATACGATATAATATCAGTCAGAATGACGGATACGGTACGAACAGCTATGGAGGCGGAGCCGTTGTTACCATAGGCGGATGGTCCACCAATGATAATAATAAGATGTATGTATATAACAATGATTTTTATTTGAGTGAGGGGCATAACAGCTATATTACCAATAACTGGGATGGAACTCCTGTTAACAAAGATAACTTCCGATTTACCAACAATGTGATTTACAGCGATGCCACTTCCAAAGGCTGGCACGAAGATTTAATGGGAACGGCTGAAAACAACGCATATGGAGGCAGTGATGCCAGCATCTTAAGAAGCGATGACGAAAAGGCGGTTACCGTTACTACGGATGATTTTGTAAATATAGGCACAGGATCTCTGGGGCTTGACAGTGTAGGAGGTTATCAGCTGAGCGAAAATTCCGGCTGTATAGAAGCTGGAACAATAATTGAAGATAATGGCGGACGTGATTACTGGGGCAATCCGGTATCGGCTGTAGGGGCACCAAATATTGGAGCTGACAACAGCAAAGCAGCAAATCAGGTTCCGGCTGGTACGATTGATTTTGAGGACCGCCCGGAGGATGAAACTCCATTTACGGAAATGTACAAAGACTGTATCTTTTCGGGAGAGTGGAGGACAGGATCAGCAGACGGACTGAAATCCCTTTATCTGGCTGACGGAGAGGCCAGTGGAGTAATTACCCTGCCTAAGAGCAAGAAACTGAAAAGCTTTCAGGCACAATGTGAAGGGACTGCATGGGTAACTCTGGAAGCAGAAGGGTATAAGAAATCATTCCTGATAACCTCCGCAAATAACTATTTCAATACAGGGCTTACATCAGCGGTTGATAATCTCACCGTAACGGTGGAAGGCAGTGCAGGAAGCCGGGTATATTTTGATAACCTGCTTCTGGAAAAAGGAGAATATGAACCGGTAAACATAGCCCTGAACAAGCCTATCACCACAAGCGGCAATGACCAGTATCCGGGATCCTACGGGAATGACGGAAATGAAGGAACCATGTGGGTTCATGCAGGAGAAGAGTTAAACGAATGGTGGATGGTAGATCTTGGACAGGAATATGATTTAAATAACTTTGAATTGGTATTTGAACAGGATGAAGAAGAGGCCTGGGGATATCAGATTGAGGGAAGGAAAGGACCGGACGATGAATTTGAAATGTTAATTGACAGGTCAGATAATACAGACGGTTCCAGAGTACAGACCGGAACCTTTGAGACAACCGGAACTTACCGTTATCTGAAAGTAATCCTGACGAAATTCCCGGGATACGATTACTGGCCTGGATTTGCAGAATTCAAAGTATTTGAAAAAGCTGCTCCCGAAGAAATTCCGCCAACGGGTATCACCCTGAATCAGGAGGAAGCATTGCTTACAAAAGCAAATGAAACCTTACAGCTGGAGGCAGTCGTTACACCGGAGGATGCAGATAATAAAAATGTCGTCTGGGAGTCATCCAACCAGGGTGTGGCTGTGGTGAACCAGGAAGGTCTGGTAAGTGCCAAAGCCAATGGAACATCTGTAATAACAGCCACAGTAGAAGGTACAGATCTAAAAGCAACCTGTCTGGTAACCGTGGAGATTCCTGCTCCTGTTATACCGGTCAGCAAAGTAGAACTGGATAAAACTGCGGTAACCCTGACAAAAGCAGGAGAACGGGTACAGATAAAGGCAGTGGTATCTCCTCAGAACGCAACGGATAAAACCGTCAGCTTCCGGTCTACCGACAGCAGGGTGGCTACAGTGGATGCAAGTGGAGTGATCAGCGCAGTGGGCAATGGTAAAGTGGATATTATTGCTGCTACTAGGGACGGAAACAAGACTGCAGTCTGCAAGGTAAATGTTGCAATCCCTGTGAAAGTAACAGGAATTACCTTAGATAAGTCAGACCTTAAGATTACCAAAAAAGGTGCATCCGTTCAGCTCAATGCACAGGTAATCCCGGCAAATGCCAGCGAAAAAAACCTGACCTGGAGCTCATCACAGCCAAAAACCGTATCGGTATCCAGCACCGGCAAAATTACGGCACTGAAAAATGGCAGATCTGAGATCACCGTTAAATCGGTAGACGGAGGATTTGTGAAAAAGTGTCTGGTGACGGTAGAATATAAAGACGCAAAAGTGAAAAAACCAGGGAAAATAACAAATGTTAAAGCATCAGCTATTTCCAATAATTCATTGAAAATATCCTGGAAAAAGAATAAAGACGCCGATTATTACAAGGTTTACCTCTATAATAAAAAAGGTAAGAAGTGGAAAGAGGTAAAGCGTACCTACGATAATAGCGTGAAGATAACCGGACTGAAGGAAGGCACTGCTTATACTTACCGGGTTGCAGGCGTAAATGCAGGTGGAACCGGAAAGAATTCTGCCAGCCTGACTGGGGTAACAAAGCCAGCCGCTGCAAAGCTGAAATCAGTAAAGAAATCTACCAAGGGCAGAGCAGAACTGAGATATACCAACGTGAAGAATGCAACATATGTGATCCGTATGAAAACCGGCAAAGGCTCCTACAAAAAAATCGGAGAAACAACCAAAACAAAGCTGCAGTCTCCAAAGCTGAAGAAAGGAAAAACATACAGCTTCAAAGTGCGTACCTATATCAAGTATGGCAAGGAAAAGATCTGGGGTAACTATTCCAATACAATAAATTATACGGTAAAATAGAAGAAAACATCAGAGCGTGCCAGGTATCATCTAAAGATGCACGCTCTGGAAGGGAGAAAGAGCTATGAGAGAAAAACAATTAATAGCAGTATTTGCGTCAACAGCACTGATTCTGGGAGGAATCACAGCTATACCGGCAGAAAAGGTTCATGCGGCAGAAGTAGTAAATGCAGCAGAAGAAGTTAATGCGGCAGAAGTAGTTAATGCAGCAGAAGAAGTTGATGTGGCAGAAGTAGTTGATGTGGCAGAAGTAGTTAATGCAGCAGAAGAAGCTAATACAGCAGAAGCCGATATCCGGCAGACGGTCATCGATTTTGAAGACAGGGGTGGTGAAGAACAGGAGCTTACCGGAATCTATGGAGGATGTGATTTTGGAACCGGTGGTTTTTTTACAGGAGCTGCCGGCGGAAATGTAAAACTATGGTCGGAGACTTTGACAAAAGATGCCCAGGTAAGTAAAATTGCCATTCCCTATGGAAAAATATTCCGTGGATTTTCAGCTTTTTCAAGCAGTGGGGCAACAGTGAAAGTCGTTTCGGGATCCGAGAGCAATACCTTTTCTGTGGGGACTGAGGAACAGGATTTTATAACCAATTTTAGCAACGATGAAATGGCGGTTTATCTCGTGATGGAAAGCCAGGGGGGCTCAAGTGAAATAAAGCTGGACAACCTGATCTTAGAAGATGTGGATATTACGAAGTTAAACGTATCACAGAACAAACCGGTAACTACATCCGGAAATAATCAACGTCCGGCATCCAATGGAAATGATGGGAATTATGACTCTATGTGGATCAATAACGGGCCTGGTGCGGATAAATGGTGGCAGGTTGACCTGGGTCAGGATTATGATCTTCTGGATTTCGAATTAACATTTGAAAAAGATGAGAGCAATCCGTGGAAATACAAAATTGAAGGTTCTTCAGATGGAGTGAATTTCACCATGCTCACTGACCGGACGGAAAATACCGATGGGAATAAGACCCAGACCGGAGTATTCCCGGAGAATACCAAATTCCAGTATGTGAGAGTGACCATTACCGGACTTCCGGCTGAAACCTATTGGTGTGGATTTGCAGAATTTAAGGTGTTCACCGACAATCAATTAAGCAATGTAGCTTTGCACAAGAATGCGGAACAGTCTGGAGGAAGTAATGCGCCGGGACTGGCAGTGGATGGAGATACAAAGACCTTCAGTGGAAATACCGGTTCCTTCCCCTATTGGTGGACAGTGGATTTAGGGAGCGTTTACAACGTAAAAAAACTGGAGATCGAATGGGAAGATTTAAAGGACAAGGATATTGACCTGGCGGAAGACTGGAAGTACACAATTGAGTATTCCGGTGACGGCGGAGAAAACTGGGTTACCGCGGTGGATTATTCACAGGAAACACCCTATACAGATCCGGCATCCTCATTGGTACAGACGGCGGACGTGGATATTGAATGCAGTAAAATCAGGGTCACAATCACAGGCAAGCCTTCCCAGCGTCCGCTTGCGTGGGCAATCATTCCGGAGTTCAGGGCTTTTGCAGTGGATACAAATGTGCCGACAGAGGCGGGACAGGACTTGAATCTGGATCTTGCTTTTGGACAGCCGGTGGAGGCATCAAGTACCGCAGAAAATTACAAGGGAGAAGCGGTAACAGACAATGATCCGGCAACATCCTGGAAACCGGCGGCTTCAGAAGAACCGGCATACCTGCAGATTGATCTGGGCAGAGAATTCAATATCAGAAACCATAAGGTGGAATTTGCAGGAAATACATCGAAAAATGATTATCAGTTCCTGGTATCTTCTGATAATGAGAACTGGACTATCCTCTCTGAGGTATCGGGCCAGACAGCGGAAGAGAAAATTAAAATACCGGAAACATCGGCTAAATATGTAAGATTTTTATTCACAAATCCTTCAGCCGACCTGGAAGTTACGGGCATTCATTTTGATGGACTGGATGCAGGCATACCCAGCGGGAAAAATATCTTAATACTGGCACCACATCAGGACGATGAGATGCTGATGGCAGGCGGAATCATCAAACGGGCGGTAGACGCAGGCGACAATGTAAAGGTACTCCTTGCTACCAATGGCGACTACAACGGACAGGGAAGCGGACAGGGCAGAATCGTGGAATCGATCAATGCGCTGAATGCACTGGGGCTTACCAAAGATAATATCATGTTCCTGGGCTATGCAGATACGGGCGGTCTTGGCGGCACACAGACTTACTGGGACAGCTTTCTGTATAAATTATATACGGCAAAAGATGATACTGTTTTTACCAGCAGATTCGGCAATCAATACAGTTATGGCAATCCGAACATCAAGCAGGACTACCGCTTTGAATTAACAGGAGAGCACTCCTTATATACAAGAGCAAATTTCGTAAATGATTTAAAGGATGCTATTATTAACAGCAATGCCACGGACATCTATGTTCCATCCAGATATGATATGCACTTTGACCACGCCTATCTGGACTTGTTTGCAATAGAAGCAATCCAGAGTATAAAGAGAGATAATCCGTCCTATAATCCGACCCTGCATGAAAGTATTATTCACTCCTGTGCAGGAGACGGCAACTGGCCGGTGTTAAACAGTGATGAAGCAGGCATCCAGGCATTTAATATGCCTCAGGGGCTTGAGGATCTGACGATGTTTCAGTGGTCAGAGAGAGAAAATGTCAACGTGCCTTATTCCATGAGGCAGACACCATTTTCTTTTAACTTAAAAGACCAGGCGCTTCGTCTATATACCTCGCAGTATTATGGCTACATTGGATCCTTTGCTAAGGTGAATGAGATATTCTGGACCAGGGATTTTACCAGTTTCGCAATGAATGCTGTAGTAACGGCTTCATCAGAAATGAGCAATACAGACAGAAAGCTGGACCAGAGTGCCGTTAAAGCAGTAGATGGAGTCCTGGATGGAGAAGCAGGAGGACTGCCCTATGGCCACATGAGATTTGCACATGCAGAATGGGTAACAAACCAGGAAACAGCAGGGGCATGGATCAACCTGGATTTCCAAAATAAAGTAAATATGAGACTGATAAAATTATATGACAGACCGGATATGGATAACCAGATCACAGGCGGTAAACTGATATTCGATGACGGTTCCGAGATTGAGGTGGGAGAACTACCCAATAACGGAAGGCCACTGGAAATTCCGGTAAATAAAAATTCCAGCAGTGTTAAATTTGTAATAACCTCTGTATCGGGCAGTACAACCAGTACCGGTCTGGCTGAAATAGAAGTTGAATAGGTGTTAGGCAGCAGGAAAGATGCAGGATTAAGATATGTCTAAAATGATTGTATATAAGGATGGTTGTATCTTGAATGATTGTATCTAAATGAACTGTATCTGTCCGGCTGATTTGAGTTGCGTGTGCCGGCATCCAATTTCAAGACGTAGTGGAACCGCGTTAAGAAATTGCATGCCAGCTGCCTGCAATGAGGGGCAGCCAGACGGATACATAATTATACCAACAGGGAGGAAAGATGAAGCATATACGATGGATCGCAGCCTGTATCCTGTTACTGGGACTGGCAGCCGGTATTTTTTATATATCGATAAAAGGTAACAACACTTATATAATAAAATTAGGCACGATGGAAATAACAGAAGGGCAGTTCCAGTATTACATAGACAAAAACAGAACCAATATGATCAGCACCTATCAGAAACCAGGGGAAACGGTGGATGGTGAATTTTGGAACAGGCAGGCCAAAGACGGTATGTCTATAGCCACGCTGTTAAAAACGCAGGCGAAACAGGAATGCCTGAGGGAACAGATGATTTTTATTCTGGCAAAGGAAAAAGGACTTCGGAAAACAGATACCTTTGATGAAATAAAAGAAGAGATGGAAAAGGAAAATACAGACAGGGAAACCTCGGTGAAAGACGGAAAAATCGTATACGGTAATAAAAATTACAGTATGTTGACATATATGAATTATTGCATCAGTAATTTATCCAGAGAATTGATTAAACTTATGGAAGATGACGAATTAAAATACACGGATGAAGAGATCCTTTCATACTGCGAAGAAAATGGGAAGGAAGTCAGTGGACTAAGCAGTGGAGAGATACGGGATAAATACGGAGTAGTTTTCAAAAATGATTTGTTAGTCCAATACGTAGATTTCTGCATTGAAAAACGGGGTGTGGAAGTTCAGAAAGAGAAATTTGATAAGTTTCCGGTTAAATAGTTATGCTGGGGTTCGCCAATAGGGATCGTTGATTCTAACGTCCTCTATCAGCGAACCCTTCAATTTACCGGTACTGCTTCGGCGTCAGACCCGTATATTTTTTAAATACCTTTGAGAAATAACTCTGATCTTCGAATCCTACAGCAATGGCGATGTCAATTACAGAATAATCTGTATTTGCCAGTAGCCGTTTGCTTTCTTCTATCCTTACCATATTCAGATATTCTTTAAACGAAGAGCCGCAGGACTGCTTGAAGACCGTGGAGAAGTATGCCGGATTTAAATGTACATCGTTTGCGACTTCCTCCAAGGTCAGATTTTTGGAATAATTTTTGGAGATATATGCAATTGCCTTCTTCATTAGCTCATTGTTCTTAGAAGGAATATAGTTAAACATGGATTCGGTGAATACCTCCACACTTTCCTGGAGCTTATAGCACAGTTCATCTAAATTGTTAATGTTCTGAAGATTCTGCAAAAAGTGGTTATTTATTTTTAGAATGCTGTCCGTTGCGGCCCCGCCTTCAATCGCAGCCCGGGAGAGCAGGGAACATAGTTCTATCGCCCTGGATTTCAGGATATCCATACTGTTTCCCCCGGAGAATAATACATAGCCCAGGAGATCGTTCAGGATGCCTTTTGCTTCCGGTACATTTTTTGTTTTAACTTTCGTTATCAGTTCCTTTTCCTTTTCGTAAGGATAACTGACTTTTTCCTCATCTCCAAAGGATTTATACATCTGAATGGATTCATTTATTTTGGACTGCTGATGCAGTTTACCCTGGTTAATAATTAATTGCTGCCGGCTGTCTGAAATCAGGTTTGAAAACAGATAATAGAGCAGTTTACTGATCTGAGTCACGTGTGCCGGTGTAATGACCTTAATGGAGTTTGATTCTTCATACAGCTCTAGAAGAGATTCAGTAGGAATCTCATAGCGCTTTGCAATATCCAGAATCAAGAGGGAATCCGGTGAGTCCATTAAAAAAGGCCCTACAAGAATAGAACCAAAGAAAGCATTTTTGTTCAGCAGAGGAAACACAATATGGTTCAGATTCGCATGGCAGGAAAAGATATAAGTTTCACCAAGGGTGATTGCACGCTTACTGGCATTAATATGCAGCAGTTCGCAGGAATCATCCTTAGGCAGATGCTTTTTAAAAGTGTTGCAAAAGCAGGTTTCTGCACCGCAGGACTCCAGAATCTTACCGTTTTCATCAATTACCTGAATCGGCAGATTTACGCAGGACTGGAATGCGCCCAGCATTTCTGTTAAATGTTCTTTTTCAACCACAGTATAGAGATATGGCGTCATGTTCTTACCTCCCGGACCAATAAATGGTAAAAATTTTGTGAGAGTGCTATCTAAAGTAAAAAATATACAAAACTCAAAGGACCAATTTGTGTATTTTAGACAAATCGCAAATAAAACCTTTATTTTTCTTCATTATAGCATACATAATGCAAAAAAAATACATTGAATCTAAAATAATTACAAAAAAAGAATTTGAAAATGAATTATACTGTGGACATACAAATTACAGATGCTTTGCGGAGAGCAGTTGTAATTATAAAATGTAATGGCAAATAAAAGGAGGATATTAGTCATGGCAATTATTGAAGAGATTTCAGCATTTTTACAAAAAGGAAGAGCAAAAAACGTAAAGGCATTGGTACAGCAGGCAATTGATGAAAACCTGGATCCTAAGGCAGTCTTAAATGAAGGCCTGTTATCAGGAATGATGATCATCGGTGAAAAATTCAAAAATAATGAAGTTTTCGTTCCGGAAGTACTGGTAGCAGCAAGAGCAATGAATGCAGGTCTGGCAATTCTGGAGCCAAAGCTGGTTGAAGTTGGAAATGAACCGGTTGGTAAAGCAGTTGTAGGTACCGTTAAAGGCGATTTACATGATATTGGTAAAAACCTTGTAGTAATGATGTTAAAAGGAGCAGGTCTTGAAATTCATGATATCGGCGTAGATGCAGAGCCGGCAGCATTTATTGATAAGGCAGAAGAAGTTGGAGCAGATTTAATCTGTATGTCAGCACTTCTGACTACAACAATGCCGAATATGCAGACTGTTGTTGATGAGTTAAAAGAAAAAGGTCTCCGTGATAAATATATCGTAATGGTTGGTGGAGCGCCAGTAAATGAAAGCTTTGCAGAACAAATTGGAGCAGATTATTATACACCGGATGCAGCTACCTGCGCCGAAGTTGCTAAAAAAGCTGTATTAGCCAATTAAAGTCATAAAAAACGAAAAAATTTACATAGGCTGTTGCATACCGGTAGGGTTGTGTAACAGCCTTGCTTACATTTTAACGGCGCAGACAGGTATGCGGTATGCAGGAGGTATAAATATGCAGATAACGAAAAAGGGTGAGATTATCTGTCTGAATGGTTTTGATGTCAGGATAGATAAAAAAGTAGTCCTCCAGTTGCTTGACTGCAAGGAGGATAACCCCATTTATGAAGAAGTAGAAGAAGAGTATGAGGAACTGGAGGAAATTGTTTACAAAAAAATAGAGTCCCATGCTTTAATTAAATTTGATGCCGTACCGGAGGAGAGTGCGAAGCAGGCAGATCTTACGGAGCAACAGGCGGCGTATGTTTTAACAACCGTTGGAAGGAAAGTAAGTGACTACAGTACGGAGATGTTTAAGCAGGGAGATTATCTGAAAGGGATGCTAATCGATGCTATGGCTGACAGCTATCTGTTTCAGATGGAAGATGCTCTGCAGGATGTTCTGCGGGAAGAGTGTGCCAGCCGGAAAGCCGGTATAAAGAAGCGTCTGGAGGCGCCACAGGATATCCCTATGGAAATGCAGCAGGTGATGCACCGGCAGATCAGGGCAGAAGAACTGCTGGGGATCGGCATTACCTCGGGTTTTATGTTTGATCCGGTAAAAACGTCCTGTCTGATTCTGGTCCTGACGGATGATGAAAAGGAATTCAGGATGCAACACGACTGCAGAAAATGCAGTGCGCTGCACTGTAAATTAAGAAAGGTGGCACCTGTTATGATTGAAGTGATTGAAAATGGAAAGAGCTACCGGATACCATGTGCAGAGAAACAGAGTATTCTGGACGCCCTGATCGCCCATGATGTATATTTCAGCGCTGTATGCGGCGGAAAAGGAATCTGTGGAAAATGTAAAATCCGGCTATTGGAAGGCAGCCTTTTGGTCACTTCTTCGGATGAGAAAATATTTACAAAAGAGGAGCTTGAAAAAGGGTACCGGCTGTCCTGCAGAGCATTTCCGGATGGGGACTGTAAAATAGCATTAGACAGAAATGATGAGTCTGATTTTGAAATTGTTTCTGAATATACGGGAAAACAATATGATTCGGGAGAATTAAAGGATACGTCATATGGCATTGCAATAGATATCGGAACTACCACGATTGCCCTGAATCTAATAGGGAAACAAAGCAGGGAAGTAGTGCACTCCTTTTCTACTATTAATAAACAGAGGAGTTTTGGCGCAGATGTCATATCCCGTATTCAGGCATCCAACGATGGGAAGAACAAAGAGCTTCAGGCTTCCATCCGGCAGGACCTGTTAAACGGTATCCGTGAGATTTTGAGAGAAACAGGCATTACCTCCGGGCAGGTGGAGCAGGTAGTGATCGGATGCAATACTACGATGGGGCATCTGCTCATGGGCTATTCCTGTGAAACGCTGGGAGTTGTACCGTTTACGCCGGTTAATATTAAGATGGTGAAAGAACCGTTTGAACATATTCTGGGAGAAGGGCTGCTGGATTGTGAAGTAGTAGTATTGCCCGGGATTTCTACCTTCGTTGGAGGAGATATAGTATCCGGTATGTATTTCTGTGATTTCTTTAAAAGTGAAGAGATTTGCCTTCTGGTTGACCTTGGGACAAACGGAGAGATGGCTCTTGGCAATAAAGATAAGATACTGGTGTCATCCACAGCAGCGGGACCCGCTTTCGAGGGGGGCAATATTACCTGGGGAATGGGTAGTGTAAAAGGTGCTATCTGCGGTGTTCATCTGAATAAAGAGCGTGCAGAGGTTGAAACCATTGGAAATGAACCGCCCATTGGATTATGCGGAACAGGAGTAATCGAGACGGCAGCGGAGCTTGTACGGGAAGAGTATGTGGATGAGACCGGACTTTTGGATGAAGATTACTTTGATGACGGATTCCCGATTGCGAAGACGCCGGAAGGAAAAGACATTGTATTTACCCAGAAGGATGTGAGGGAGATACAGCTTGCCAAGGCGGCTGTCAGAGGGGGTGTGGAAACGCTGCTTCTGCGTTATGGGGTAACTTACGACCAGGTAACAACTGTTTATCTGGCTGGTGGGTTTGGTTTCCATATTGATACGGAAAAGGCATTCCAGATCGGGATGCTGCCGGAGGAATTTAAAAATAAGATTCAGACAGTAGGTAACAGCAGCCTTGGCGGAGCCATTCGCTATTTGATTGCAGAAGACGGTGACCGGGAGATGGAACACATTGTTGGTCTGTCTACGGAAATCAATCTGTCCAGTGACAAAGATTTTAACGATTTTTATATGGAGCATATGTTTTTTGAGTAAAGCATATATTGTTGTTAAGACTTCAATGGATTGTGGATATTTATGGAGAAGTGGAAACAGTATGTGGAAAGAGGTTTGATCCTGGTTGGTATTGTAGTGTTTGTATTGTGTATGGTAAATCTTTGGCAGTCCCGGCTGGGGATGTCAGAGAGCTTGGATACAGTGGATACAAAGATTTACGGGGATTCCGGGGAGACGCCGTTAACAGAAATAAAAGAAACTGAAACAGGACGGGGACCAGATAAAGAGAAAGAGACAGAGGACGCAGATGATGTGAAGCCAAAGATTGCTCTGACTTTTGATGATGGTCCCCATCCTGTTTTTACACCAGAGCTTCTGGACGGGTTAAAAGAGCGGGGAGTAAAAGCCAGTTTCTTTGTTATGGGAAAAAATATTAAAGGACATGAGGATATTATTAAAAGGATGGCGGACGAAGGCCATATAATTGGCAACCATACATATTCCCATATTAACCTGAACCAGCTGTCTCCGGAAAAGGCCTGTGGGGAATTAGCTAAAACAAGTGATCTGGTAAGAGAACTTACGGGAAAAGGGACTGAATATGTCAGGCCTCCGTTTGGCATATGGAATGATCAGCTGGACTGCCGGATTACCATGCTGCCGGTAATGTGGAACATCGATCCTCTGGACTGGAAGACCATGAATGCGTCCACCGTTACAAATAGGGTAGTGACGAAAGCCAAAGAAAATGCTATTATTTTATTACACGACTATTATCAGACTTCCGTTGAAGCGGCTTTAGAGATTATAGACCAGCTGCAGGCGAAAGGCTACCGGTTTGTAACCGTTGAGGATATATTGTTAGATTAACAGATACGACAATCATACAGGAGATGAAAAGATGGATTTATTTGATTATATGCGAAGCAATACCATGGAAAATGAAGCACCACTGGCTTCCAGAATACGTCCCAAAACCTTGGAAGAGGTAGTGGGACAGCAGCACATTATTGGAAAAGACAAGCTGCTGTACCGTGCCATAAAGGCAGATAAGCTCAGCTCCATTATATTTTATGGACCGCCGGGTACCGGTAAGACGACGCTTGCTAAAGTGATTGCCAATACGACCAGTGCGGAGTTTACACAGATTAATGCAACGGTAGCGGGAAAGAAAGACATGGAGGAGGTTGTAAAAGGCGCCCAGGATAAACTGGGGATGTACGGAAAAAAGACCATACTGTTTGTGGATGAGATCCACCGCTTTAACAAAGGACAGCAGGATTATCTCCTTCCCTTTGTAGAGGACGGCACTCTGATTCTGATTGGAGCTACCACGGAAAATCCCTATTTTGAAGTCAACAGTGCATTGATTTCCAGATCCATTATTTTCGAACTGAAACCTCTGGGAACGGGAGATATCCGTACGTTAATGGAACGTGCTGTATATGATGAGGAACGGGGAATGGGGGCATATAACGCTGTTATAGAAGAGGATGCCCTGGAGTTTTTGGCTGACATAGCCGGGGGAGATGCCAGATCGGCACTGAATGCAATAGAATTAGGAGTGTTAACTACCCGGAAAAGTGAAGACGGTAAGATTCATATTACGCTGGATGTGGCTTCGGAATGCATCCAGAAGAGAGTAGTGAGATATGATAAAACAGGAGATAATCATTACGATACCATATCGGCATTTATTAAAAGCATGAGAGGTTCGGATCCCGACGCGGCAGTATATTATCTGGCGCGGATGCTCTATGCGGGAGAAAGTGTTACTTTTATTGCAAGACGTATTATGATCTGTGCATCGGAAGATGTGGGGAATGCAGATCCACAGGCACTTCAGGTGGCAGTAGCGGCCGCCCAGGCAGTGGAGCGTATCGGCATGCCGGAATCCCAGCTGATTCTGGCGCAGGCAGTACTCTACGTGGCTACGGCACCGAAAAGTAATTCGGCGACCAATGCGATCTTCCATGCCACAGAGGCGGTGAAGAATAAAAAGGTAACCATACCGCCTTATCTCCAGGATGCCCATTATAAAGGGGCTGCTAAACTGGGTCATGGCATAGGCTATGAATATGCCCATGATTTTCCGAAACATTTTTCCAGGCAGCAGTATCTGCCGGATGAACTGATGGGACAAGTCTTTTATGAGCCTTCTGATAATGGATATGAGAAAAAAATACAGGAACACATGAAGTGGTTAAAAGAGTAGATGTGTGAAAAATTGGGGGAACCTAGCGGTTCCCCCAATATTTGCTCTGAAATTCTGTTGCACTTATAGGCTTTGAAAAGTAAAATCCCTGAATACTGTCCGGATGAATAGAACGTATTGTTTCCAGCTCCTCCGGGTATTCGACGCCTTCTACACATACCTTTATATCAACGCTGTGGCAGAGCTGTATGACGGCATTGATAAAAGAATAGTTAAATACTTCCCGGTTTATTGCTGATATAAAGATCCGGTCTATTTTTACAATATCTGCCGGAGACTGTGCCAGCATTCCAAGTGAAGAATACCCTGTCCCAAAGTCATCCATGGCAATCTTGATCTGTTCTTTTCTTAATTGGGAAAAGGTATTTTTAAGGGCTTCCATATCGGTGACAAAATAACTTTCCGTCAGTTCCAGGACGATATGGCGGGGATCCAGCTGATATTTTGCCAGCAGATCTCGTATGTATTGCAGGAAAGAGGCATCCAGCATCTGTAAATAGGATATATTAATATTCATTACAAAGTCAGGGGCAAAGGAGATCCATTTGCGGCAGGTTTTAACTGCCTGTTCTAAAACCCATTTGCCAACGGGTACGATAAGGCCGCTGGATTCCAGCACAGGGATGAATTCTATGGGACTTACCGGGCCATAGACCTCGCTGGTCCAGCGAAGCAAAGCCTCGGCTCCGCCTACTTCCAGGGTATCATTGCTGATTAAAGGCTGGTATACCATATGGAAATGCTCCATATGATTCATAATGCTCAGCTGCAGCTGGTTGGTAATTTCCATGGTACGGAGTTTAGACTTAATTAAACCCGGAGAAAAAAATGTACAGGTGTTTTTCCCATTCTGCTTGGAGGCTTCCAATGCACTCGCTGCGAATTTAATCAAATCCAGATAATTATCCCCGTCATCTCCAATCATGGTGATACCGCCTGAGACAGTGCAGAAGTAAGAAATTCCGTCTGTAATCTGCCTGCGGTTGGCATAGGCATGTATTTTTTGATAAAGCCCGTAAAGTTCCTGACCGGAAGCATTTTTATATACAATCGCAAATTCATCCCCGTCAAAACGAAACAGATCTGCATTGGGAGGAAGAAACTGCAGGATAGTCTGGGCAAACTGGCGAAGTACTGTATTACCAAATATATGATCGTTCAAAGCGTTGATTCTGGAGAAGTCGTCCAGTCCCAGAAGGAGAATGCCCCCTGGATTGCTTTCGCTTTCAATTAATCTGGTTATCAGTTTTTCGCATTCTTTCTGAGCGAACAGTCCGGTGATATAATCCATTTTGCCTTTACTGCCAAGATTCGTTACAACACCGGCAAAAAATACCGGATTTCCGTTAGAATCTCTTTTCAGCAGCCCACGGCACACAACCCACATATACTCGTTTTTGCGGTTTCGGATCTGATATTCAACATTGTGTTCATCCGTTTCTCCACTCAGCATTTTTTCAATAGAATCGAAATACCGCTGTCTGTCTTTTTCGTGTACCAGTTCACCCCATAGAGGAACAAGACCATGTACCTTCCTGCCGGGAAGGTCAAAATCATGCAGCATATTTTGTGAGATAAGGGAGATATCCCGAATCATATCAACTATATAGATATAGTCATCCGTACTGTTTTCTATTGCCTCATAAAATAAATAGGGATCAATTGTAAAATCGTGAAATATTTGCTCGTTCTCAGTCATCGGTACACCTCTTTTCGCCAGATACGTTGTAAACCAGTGCTTGTATGAAAAACTTGTTTCAGATTAGTATAAAGACATTATACATTAAATGGAAGAAATTTAAAATGAAAAAAATACTTTTTTGCAAAGGAAATAATTTTGTGATAAAGTAAGGCTTAAGATATAGTCTTTCCCACAAAAAGGTGGGCAGGAAGTGAAGAATAATTGCAGGGAGAAAAGGAGAAAGCATGAATATGAATAAAAATTGTTATGCTGTAAAAGGAAATATTATATATAGTACCTCACTGGATCAGCTGGTTATAATAGAAAACGGATACGTTGTCTGCGAGAATGGGATCTCCCAGGGAGCATATGAAAATCTTCCGGAGAGATTTAGGGGGATTCAGGTGAAGGATTACGGTGACCGGCTTGTGATTCCGGGGCTTGTGGATCTGCATATGCATGCACCCCAGTATGGGCTGCGGGGATTTGGAATGGATCTGGAACTTTTGGACTGGCTGAATACCTATACTTTTCCGGAAGAAGCCAGGTATGCCGATAAAGAGTATGCCAAAAAAGCATACGGCATGTTCACAGAAGAATTGCAAAAAAGCCCCACGACCAGAGCCTGTATATTTTCCACGATCCACAGGGATGCAACGAGGATCTTGATGGACCTTTTGGAGAAGACCAAGCTTAGGACTATGGTGGGAAAAGTAAATATGGACAGAAATGCACCCGAATACCTGTGTGAAACCTCAGAGGAATCCCGGGAAGAGACGTTGCGCTGGCTAAAGGAGATGGAAGGGCGCTATGAATATACAACCCCCATTTTGACTCCCCGGTTCATACCCAGCTGTTCGGACAGCCTGATGAGGAGGCTGGGAGAGATCCAGAAATCGCATCACCTGCCGGTTCAGTCTCATTTATCGGAAAATGAAGGGGAGATTGCCTGGGTAAAGGAACTGTGTCCGTCTGCAGGATTTTATGGAGAGGCTTATGAACAAGCCGGTCTGTTTGGGGATGGGTATAAGACTGTGATGGCACATTGCGTTTCATCCGAAGAGGAGGAGATTGCGCTGATCAGGAAAAACGGAGTATATGTGGCTCATTGCCCTCAGTCTAATATGAATCTGTCTTCTGGTATCGCCCCAGTCAGAAAGTATCTGGATGAGGGGCTTCATGTGGGACTGGGAAGCGACCTTGCTGGAGGAAGCTCAATGTCCATGTTCCGTGCCATGTCAGATGCCATACAGGTTTCAAAACTCTATTGGAGACTGGTGGACCAGTCTGCGTCTCCCCTTACGTTAAGAGAAGTATTTTATCTGGCAACTAAGGGAGGCGGTGGATTTTTTGGAAAGGTTGGAAGCTTTGAAGCAGGCTTTGCGTTTGATGCCCTGGTTATTGATGACGAATCAATCTGGCATCCCCAGACACTTGGACTTTCCCAAAGGCTGGAACGGGTAATTTACCTGGGAGACAGCAGCCATATTTTTGAAAAAATAGTTGAAGGGGAAATCCTGTAAAAGAAATCGCGCTAAAACTTTGCAGGTTTCTAATAACAATGGGAATATCGATATTGAGTTTGTAAAAGATGATGTAAAATAAGAGAGGTAATCCTTCCTATTATAATAACGAAATGAAAAAATATGCAGAATTAATGGATAAATCCCATTATTTTTGCATATTTTTCTTTACTCAGAGGATTTCCTGTGATATTATAAAAAAATGGTTTACATAATATTACGAATATATTTAAGAGAGGTGATGTGGTTGCTGTATATTTTAGCTGTTTGCAGTGCAGTTTTGCTGCTATGTGTTTTTTTGGGGAAGATATCCGGTCGTCTGGGGGTTCCGAGCCTTTTGCTTTTTATGGTTCTGGGGATGTGCTTTGGGTCGGATGGCTTTATTAAAATACCCTTTGATAATTTCGGTATGGCGGAGTCCATATGCTCTACTGCATTGATTTTTATCATGTTTTCCGGAGGCTTCGAGACGAACTGGGCGGCAGCAAAAGCATCCAGTATACAGGGAATCCTGCTTTCTGTCTTCGGTGTTTTGATAACTGCCGGCATTACAGGTCTGTTCTGCCATTACGTACTTGGCATGACCATGCTGGAAGGTATGCTGATAGGTTCTGTAGTGGGGTCTACGGATGCGGCATCTGTTTTTTCTATTCTGCGTTCTAAAAAGTTAAATCTGAAAAATGGCCTTGCTTCCGTTCTGGAAATAGAAAGTGGCAGCAATGACCCGGTAGCCTATACCATGACTCTGATTATTTTATCGTTTATGTCCGGAGGTTCTTCAGTTCCGGTGGTTTCTATTTTTTTCAAGCAATTGATGTTTGGGCTTCTTGCAGGCGTATTAATATCTTTTATAGCAGTACGGATCCTGCAGAGAGTGAAGTTTGACTCAACCGGTATGCGTACTATTTTTGTTGTGGCGGTTGCATTAACTGCTTATACACTGCCGTCATTTATTGGGGGGAACGGATATCTCAGCGTGTATGTGGCAGGGATTATTATGGGAAACAGTAAAATGGTGCAAAAGGTGGAATTGATTCAGTTCTTTGACAGTCTGTCGGGACTGATGCAGATTCTTCTGTTTTTCCTCCTGGGGCTTCTGGCATTTCCATCCCAGATTCCGGGAATCCTGTTAACAGCCCTGATCATAGCGGCTTTTATGAGTTTTGTTGCACGTCCCGCTGCTGTATACTTCATAATGAAGCCATTTGGCAGGTCCTTTCGAGAGATTGTATTTACCTCCTGGGCAGGCCTTCGGGGAGCGGCATCCATTGTATTTGCAATTATGACTGTAACAAATCATGCAGATCCGCAAAATGATATTTTTCATATCGTATTTTGTATTGCACTTTTATCCGTGACCTTCCAGGGAAGTTTCCTTCCATACCTGGCAAAAAAATTAAATCTGGTATACGATGAAGAAAACGTAATGAAGACTTTCAATGATTATCAGGATGATACGGATATGGTGTTAATCGAAACCGTTATTGACGAACACAGTCCCTGGAAAGATAAGAGGATTAATGATGTATGCCTGCCCTCGGAATCCCTGATCGTAATGATTAAAAGAGAAGAAGATACGATTATCCCAAAAGGTAATACGGTTATTTGTGAAGGCGATATTCTGATTTCCAACAGAATTGCATCCAGAAGCAGCTCCGATATACCTTTGGTGGAAGTTCCGGTTACCAGCGGGCATAAATGGGCAGATCAGCCGTTAAACCGGATCAGCCTGCCAAAGGATTCCCTGATTGTGATGATCAAACGGAATTCAGAAATTTTAATACCCGGAGGAAATACAAAGATACTGACTGGGGATATATTAGTTATGAACATGTAACAGCCAAAAGTGGGAATAATTTTGCGACATTTGCCGAAAAATCAATTTTGAGAGTAAAAACCCTTGTATTTATCCGTAAAAAGTCTTATGATATAACATAAAATCAGATGAAGGAGAAGATAAAATGGCATTCTATTACAACGAACCATCCCACACTTTTAGCGAGTATTTATTAGTACCAGGATATTCTTCAGCTCAGTGTATCCCGGCAAATGCATCCTTACGTACCCCGATAACGAAATTCAGGAAGGGTGAGGAACCGGCAATATCTATGAATATTCCGCTTGTATCTGCGATCATGCAGTCGGTTTCCGATGATAACATGGCAATTGCATTAGCCAAAGAAGGTGGTATTTCCTTTATATATGGTTCCCAGACAGTTGAACAGCAGGCAGAGATGGTAACCAAGGTAAAAAATTATAAAGCAGGTTTTGTATCCAGTGATTCCAATGTAAGACCGGATCAGACCCTTTCAGATATTCTGGCACTGAAAGCCAACACCGGACATGCAACCGTAGCAGTGACCGATGACGGAACCGCTAACGGCAAGCTGGTTGGTATTGTTACCAGCAGAGATTACCGTGTCAGCCGTATGGATCCTGCAACCAGGATTTCTGAATTTATGACCCCGATTGAAAATGTAATCTATGCAAAAGAAGGTATCAGCCTGAAAGAGGCAAATAATGTGATCTGGGATCACAAATTAAATGCTCTTCCAATTCTGGATAACAACCAGAGACTGGTAGCTTTTGTATTTCGTAAAGATTATGATTCCCATAAAGAAAACCCATTAGAACTTCTTGATACTTCCAAACGCTATATCGTAGGTGCAGGTATCAATACAAAAGATTATGCAGAACGTGTCCCTGCATTAGTAGAAGCAGGCGCAGATATCCTTTGCATTGACTCCTCAGAAGGATTTTCCGAATGGCAGAAAGTGACCATTGAATTTATCCGTAAAAACTACGGAGACACCGTAAAAGTCGGTGCCGGAAATGTAGTTGACCGTGAAGGATTCCGTTTCCTGGCTGAAGCAGGTGCTGACTTTGTTAAAATCGGTATCGGCGGAGGATCAATCTGTATTACCCGTGAGACAAAAGGAATTGGACGTGGACAGGCAACTGCTGTTATCGAAGTAGCGAAAGCAAGAGACGAATATTTTGAAGAAACAGGAATCTATGTACCAATCTGTTCTGACGGTGGAATTGTACATGATTACCATATCACCCTGGCACTTGCTATGGGCGCAGATTTCTGTATGCTGGGCAGATACTTCTCCAGATTTGATGAAAGCCCGACAAATAAAGTAATGGTAAATGGAAATTATATGAAAGAGTACTGGGGCGAAGGATCCGCAAGAGCCAGAAACTGGCAGAGATACGACATGGGCGGAGCATCCAAGCTTTCTTTTGAAGAAGGTGTTGATTCCTATGTACCGTATGCAGGAAGCCTTCATGACAACCTGAGCATTACCCTCAGTAAGGTACGTTCAACCATGTGCAACTGCGGAGCCTTAAGCATACCGGAGTTCCAGAGCAGTGCAAGACTGACACTGGTATCATCCGTAAGTATCGTAGAAGGCGGAGCACATGACGTAGTATTGAAAGATAATAATATCACGCCTGTTAAATAAAAAGAATCCCGGAGAATTGCCGATAATTGGCAATTCTCCGGGATTTTATTATATGGCAGTATCAGGCGCTGTCCCTTCTCTGTTCTTTACGAACAAATGATATCTGTCAGAAAAAGGAGATTCAGATAGAATTTTGACAAGGGCTATCGTCACCGAAAATGGTACCCGGAATAACATATAGTAAGAAACCAGAGAGGTATATGCCATGCTTACTATTGATATTATATTTGTTATTTTGATTATAGTGATACTATTTGCGGTTATAAGCTTTATCCGTATCAAACGGATCAGAGCGGACAGAAATAAGACGATACGGGTAAAAGAACAGGCGGCGTTGGAACCGGAAGCAACAAATCAGAACAAACCGGAACCATGCAGGCCAAACTGTTCCGTGTGTCCAAGAAAATGTACGCCTAAGTGTATGGACTTTAATTGCCCGAACCTGCCAAAATGTAAACTCTGCCCGGGTGTCCGGGTGGACAGAGACGGCAAGGAATGTAAACCGTATTGCCCGGTGGAATATCCTGGGCATCAGGAAGAGGAACAGAATAGACCGTAATTCATTGGAAAATGGAAGGGACCAGTTAAAGGTTCCTTCTTTTGTTTTCCCTCAAATGTTTACCAGCTATTTTGCAGTGGAAATATGTGGGATTGAGTATGTTCTGAACTTGGCGTATACTTAATTATGTGATTAAAATGAAACAGTAATGAAACAGTCTGGTAAATATTCAGCGAAGCCAGCCGTATTTGAGAAAATCTTGAGATTTAGAGGATACAATTAGGAATATTTCAAAATTACAGATCAGATGATAAGGAGGGATTTCCATCAATAATAGAATTTTAATTGTAGATGATGAAAAAGGGATTGTAACCATGATGAAGAATTACTTTGAACCTGGGGGATATCTGGTTTATACCGCTTATGACGGGGAAGAGGCGCTCAAGAAGATTTCCTGTCAGCCGGATATCATACTGCTGGATATTAATATGCCGGGGCTGGATGGATTGAGCGTCTGCCAGCGTATCCGGGAACATGTCAGCTGCCCTATTTTATTTTTAACGGCAAGAATTGAGAGCCAGGATAAGATTATGGGGTTTCGGGCAGGGGCGGACGATTACATTTTAAAGCCCTTTGACCTGGATGAATTAGGCGCGCGAGTTGCTGCCCATTTACGCAGGGAGCAGAGAAGACAGGAACAGTCAACGGTCCGGTTTTTCACGGATCTGGTCATTGACTACTCCAAACGGGAGGTGGCAGTTAACCAGAATGAGGTATCCCTGTCTAAAAAAGAATTTGCCATTGTAGAGCTTCTTTCCATGAATTCCGGGCAGGTGTTTGACCGGGAGCGTATCTATGAGCTGGTCTGGGGATTGGAAGGAGAGGGGAACAGCGATACCATAATGGAGCATGTAAGAAAGATTCGTTCCAAACTGGGAGCATATTCCCTTCATAATTATATCGATACAGTTTGGGGGATGGGCTATAAATGGAACGGATAAAGCAGATGGGTTTAAAAAAAGCGTTTTTCTGCCTTACCTTATTGTATCTGTGCATTGCGCTGGTTCTTGGCGGAATTGCATTCGCCGGTTGTATCGCTATGCGGAAGGTGGAAGGTAACAGTATTGTAGCTCAGATGAATGAGGGGGCAGTTGACGTAAAAGTGAACGGGGAATATCATGTGGGAAGCCAGCCTTCTTTCCAGATATGGGATTTCCTCCAATTTTTTCTGCCAGTATTTTTTGTGATAACAGCATTGATACTTGCAGACGTTACGTTTTACAGGATAAAGTTAAAGAATCCCATAGCCAGGCTGCAGGAAGGCGCCGGGCGGATCATGCATAACGATCTGGATTTTCAGGTGCAGCAGACATCCGGGGATGAGCTGGGGCAGCTGTGTGCTGCCTTCGAATCCATGCGCAGAGAATTGCAGATAAATAACAGGGAAATGTGGAGGCAGATGGAAGAGCGCAGGCGATTGAATGCTGCTTTTTCCCACGACCTGAGAAATCCCGTGACGGTTTTAAAAGGCTGCGCCAAGCTAATGCGCAGGGGCGTTGAGCAGAAGAATACGGATCTGAAACATCTGGAGTCCACGGTGGATTTACTGGAAGAATACAGTGAACGCATTGAAATATATGTGGAAGCCATGAGTAAGGCCCAAAGACTGGAAGAAGTAGTCTGTAAGCCTGTGCAGACTGATCTGAGAAAGTTTATGGAGATGCTGGAAAAGGCACTTATCATGCTGGTGCCCAATATCCGTATTCAATTCCGGCACATGGAAGAAAACCTACCCCAGACCATAAGGCTGGATACCGCCCTGATTCAAGAGGTAATGGAAAATCTGGTTTCCAATGCAAGACGTTATGCCAGAGAAGAAATCCTGGTGAAAACTACAATGGAAGACAGTTATCTAGTGATTACGGTTCAGGATGACGGAAAAGGATTTTTGCAAAAGGTATTGGATAATGGAGGAAAGCCATTTAACCGAGGGGAAGAAAACAGCGAAGAACATTTTGGCATGGGACTCTACATCAGCCGGCTCTTATGTGAAAAACACGGAGGAGGGCTTACACTGCGCAATCTTACGGTGGTCAGCGAAGGCCAGCCGTCAGGTGCATTGGCAGAGGCAAAGTTTAAAACTTCATGGAAACCTTGAGCAAATTTTGAGATTTGCCTGATACACTCTCCTTACAAATAAAAGTAAAGGAGAGTGTTTTATGTTAATAGAAGTAAAAGATTTATCGAAAATATATGGAGGCAGAGAAAATCAGGTTACAGCCTTAAACAAAGTAAATCTAAAAATCAGGGAGGGTGATTTTATTTCCATTATGGGACCGTCAGGAAGCGGCAAAAGCACCCTGCTGCATATGCTGGGAGGACTGGATCAGCCAAGTGCAGGCTGTGTATCATATGACGGGAAGGATATTTATCAGGCGGGGGATAAAGAATTATCTGCATTTCGCAGAAGGAAGATCGGATTTATATTCCAGCAGTTTAATCTGCTTCCTGTGCTGACAGCCAGGGAAAATATCGAAATGCCGCTGCTGCTTGACAAAAAGCATCTGGACCAGGTTTATCTGGAGGAACTGACAAAGCTCTTGGGCATTGGCGAAAGGCTGACACATCTGCCGGGAGAGCTGTCAGGAGGACAGCAGCAGAGAGTAGCCATAGCCAGGGCATTGATTGCCAAACCGGACATTATTCTTGCAGATGAGCCTACCGGCAATCTGGACAGCAAGAGCGGAGGGGAAGTTATGGAGCTTCTTTCCGATATTTGGAGTAAAATGGGAAAAACATTAATCATCATAACCCATGATATCCGGATTGCCAGAATGGCAGAACGTCAGTGTACGATTGTTGATGGCGTGCTAACGGAGGTGGAACCGGTATGAGATCCTATCATTCATTTTCATGGAAAGAAATAAAAGCACAAAAAGTAACTTCTGCGCTGATTTTGATTGCGGTAATTCTGTCAACAATGATGACTACCGTTGTGGGGCAGTCCATTGGCATCTTGCAGGCATTGCGGGAACAGCAGGCAGGCATGTTAAATGGTATCCGGTATGCTTCCTTTCACAACCTGACTGAGAAAGAAAAAGACGGGATGCTGGGAGAGTCTGGACTATCCTGGGCAGGTGCCAATATTGCACTGGGTGTCAACAATATTAAGAACAGCGGATTAGATCTGCAGATTCGGGAGTACGACCAGAATGACATTGATGCCTATCCCACTGTATTCAGTCTGGAATCCGGAAGGATGCCCGAGCAGTCTGATGAAATAGCATTACCGTCGGATGTCTTAAAACTTCTGGGGGTGGAAGGGAAATTAGGCGAGAAGATCACTCTGGATATGAGAATTTCGCTGTTACAGGATTCGGGAACCGCTTATGAATACCAGGCTGAATTTACCCTTTGCGGTATCTTAAATCCAAACTATACGGGATATGTCAGCGGAACTACTACAGGCGCAGTGGGGGCAGGTGCCGGGAAAAAGCTTTTACCGGAAAAATATCAGTTGTATTCGGTGGATTTTATCACGGCATCCAGGCAGGATTTTCAGGATGTCCTGGACCAGCTGGCAGATAAATACCAGGTTGATGAAAAACTGATTCAATACAACTGGGTCTATCTGGATGCCATGAACATAGCCTACCGGGGGACTGCTGACAGTACTCAGGAATCGGCTGGATTTTCATTCATGGCGGTGTCCGGCATACTGGTAGGAGTGCTGGTATTATTGGCAGCAGGACTGGTAATCTATAATATACTGAAAATATCCATCAATAAAAAGATACGGGAATACGGTATTTTACGGGCAATGGGTGCGGAACCGGGGCAACTTTACAATCTGGTAGCCAGACAGTTGATTCTGCTGTGTGGCATCGGGATTCCCATCGGTGCAATTGCCGGTATTTTATCGGCAGGCGGGATTACAAAGGCTGCAACCACCCTGTTTTCCCCCGGTATTTTTATGGCACAGAATCAGGAAGAGTTATCCAATCTGATCGGACAGAACAGTTCCGGTAAAATACTGCCTCTGCTGGTCAGTATCTGCATTACGCTGGCATTTGCCTGTATTGCAGCAATGCCGGCAGCCAGGTATGCAGCCAGCGTTGCGCCTACTTTAGCAATGGCGGGTAGCAGTTTGAAAGTAAAGAGAAAGAACCGAAGAAAACAGAAGATCCGAAGTTTTGAGGCTTTTTTTGCAAGGCTGAACCTGAAAAGAAGTCCGGGACGATCTGCGATTACCATTCTTTCACTGGTGATGAGTATTACGGTCTTTGTTGCCCTTACCAGTTTTTCCGGACTTTTGGACACCTCCAGAGAGGTTCAGGATATGCATCGGGGGGATTATGCAGTCCGCAATGAAAATGCCGGATTTGCACCCGAAGTAATAGAAGAATTGAAAAAAAGGCCTGAAATAGAATCGGTTTCAACGTTAAAATACAGTCTTTATGAGCAAAAAGAAGATGGGTCCCTGGACATTGCAACAGATTTTTCCTTAAAGCAAAGCTATGAGACCCTTCAGATTATAGGTGTGGATGAAGCATGGCTTAAAAGCTTGCTTCCACAGATTACGGATCAGCAGATACAGGACTTTAAAGACGGCAGGTCCTGCCTGGTTAAAAATCCAATTGCAGTTGCGGCAGGAGGAAAGACTTATGAAGGAACTGCCCTGAATCCCGGGGAAAGGATCAGGATTGGGGATTCTTCTCTTTTGGTGGAGGGGAATTGCCAGCAGATCACCATGTCAGGGGAAGGATTTACAAATGGGGTTCAGATTATTGTATTTGATGAGGTCTATGACAAACTTACCGGTAAGAACAGCTATTCCGAGATCTATCCCACATTTCGAAAGTCGGCAGAGGAAACGGTTACCGATCAGATCATAGAAGAACTTTGTAATGAGAATCCGGGAAGTTATTCAGTCTCATACAAGAAAACGGACCGGCAGTTAGAAGAAAGTTACGCCCAGGTAAAATGGCTGGCATGGGGATTAATTTTCTTCATCGGTTTCATTGGACTTCTGAATATTATTAATACCACCTATACCAGCATTCACACACGGATTAAGGAAATCGGCGTACAACGGGCAATTGGCATGAGCAGCCGGTCTCTCTACCAGACTTTTTTGTGGGAAAGTGCTTATTATGCCATCATAGCCTCTGTACTTGGTGCAGTGCTGGGGTATATCTGCACTATATTTGTAAATGCAGCAGCTTCGGATTCCTTAAAACTTACTGCGGTACCCGTTATGGCAATTCTGCAGGCAGCAGCAGTTTCCGTAATTGCCTGTCTGGCCGCTACCTGCATCCCACTTCGTAAAATTGCTAAGATGAGTATTGTTGAATCAATTGAAAGTGTAGAGTAAGCCTGAAAACTTTGTACTACTCGTTCTCCCGCAGTCGTTCCACAATGGTCTGCCTGGATGCCTTTTGGTAAGACAGAAGTGGAACCAGAATGCCAAAAACCAGGAAGAGAGGGAGAACAAGCAGTATTGGCTGCATAGTAAAGCGGTATTCGAAGAACCAGTAAATCTGTTCAATCGGACTTAAAAGGAACCGGCTGGTAAAAATATTCAGAACAGATGCCGTCAGGACTGCCAGAACACCATAGAAGATACCTTCTAAAATAAGCATCTGCTTTAACTGACTCCCGGTCATGCCGATGCTCTGCATCATAGCTAATTCCCTCCTTCTGGACATAATGCTGGTCAATTCTGCGTTTATAAAATTCAGAATTCCAACCAGGGCTATAATTGCGCTGAGTCCGCCGCCCACCGAAATGATGGCAGTCTGGATCAGCGTATAGCTGTCAGAATAGCTGAGCATAGATTTGTAGGACATGTCAGGTTCAGCCTGTTCCGTGTAACTTTTTAAGAACGCTTCAATGTTCTCTGTGTGTGCGTCATCTGCATTTGCCATGCAGATCATAGGAGTATAGGCGTTATTTGTATCCTGTTTTAAAGTATCCTGATACATTACAAACATGGGTGTTCCAAAAGTCAGACTGGTCAATGGCTCCGGCATCAGTACGCTGGCAGCTACGGTATAAGAGATCTGGCTTTTTTTGGCAGGAATCATATTCCCTTCATCATCCCAGGGGAATTCCTCATAATAATCGATAGTCATGGTAGCCCCCACCTGGTAAATTTTATCGTCGATATTATAATTTCCATAGTCATCCTTTGGGATTACCTGAATAATGGAATGTGGATCTTTCCACTGGCTGCGGTCAATTGTTCCTTCCACAACCTGGAGGTAACCGGCTGTAAAATCATCCATTCCATAAATCCGCAGGCTGGAATCTACTTCTTCATCCGGGGAGAGTTCTGCCGGTTCTGAGCTAAATTCCGGAGTATAAGGATAGCCTGCATTTTTTTCAAAGTCGGCAGCTGTTATTCTGAACAGTGCATATTTGCTGTTCATCCCCACTTCCCCATAACTTTCAATACCCTCCTGGCTAAGAAGTGCATCCGTTGCAGTCTGGCTCAGGGCAGACTGGGGACTATAAGGATTAAACTTCATTTTAAAATAATTGGCGTTGCCAATGACAAAATCCGAAAGGATAAACTGTTTTAAAAAACGGTCTTTATTAAAGCCCATTGAAAAAGTATAGGTTGCATTTAAGAGGAGAAGGCTCAGTGTCAGGGATAAGACCACCAGAACCGTTTTTTTTCGGTTTCGGTTGAGGTTTGCAATTGACATGCGCAGGATTTTGGCACCGGATTTGGACTTGCGTTTGGCTTTTGACTTATTGTTCCCTTCCGTATATTTTACCGCTTCCACCGGGGTTACCGAGGCAGCCATTTTGCCGGGTTTACGGCATGCAATCGTGATAGTCAATATAGAAAACAGTGCAGATCCAATGAAGATCAGTGGATTCACGCTGATGTAGGTACTGGTGTTTAACATATTCATGATCAGCCTGGACAGACCGGTACCGACGACAAATCCCACAAGCAGCCCAATTGGAATACCAACACAAGAGAGATAAAATGCCTGCATCCGCACAATTCTCCGAATCTGTTTTTGAGTGGAACCAATTGTTTTCAGCAGCCCGTAGAAACGGATATCGGTTGCAATGGAAATTTGAAATATATTGTAAATAATTAAATAACCCGTTAAAAGGATGATAAATGCCGCAATCGCCATAATGGACAGATTTAAAATAGCATCACTGTTAGACAGCCGGACGGATGTAAATGCCGTACTGATTCCAGTTTCTAGATAATTAGTGGCCTTGGGGTCATCCAGTGTAAAACCATTGTCTTTTGCAACGGTTTCCAGATCTTTTTCAATGTTACTGCTGTCTGCAAATAATACATTCAGATTCCAGGTACCTGTGGATTCCGGATCGGTAGAGGTAACAGGGTACTCCTTCAGAGTCTGGTTTACATACTCCTCTGAAAGCCAGACCTGCGTATGCATGATGGATGTGTCTTTTTCCCAGTAACCGCAAAGGGTAAAGGAATGAGTCACTTCGGTATCACCCAGGGGAAAAGTAAGGGTTACCGTTTCGCCCAGTTTATGTTCTATGCCAAGAAAATCCAGAAGTGCGGTGTCGGTTGCCAGTTCATCTGCCGTTTCCGGCATATGTCCAACTTCCGGCTGGCTGAAAAATACTTCTGCAGCGGCATCATTTCCGTATCGAAGCTCAGCCTGATAAGTATATTTGTTATAGGCATCGGTATTCAGGCTGGAAAGAATTCTGGTGATTGCAGCTTTTTTAATCAGCGGATGTGTTTTAAGGCGGTTTAATTGTTCCTCAGTCAGAATCTTAAAACTGGCATGGGCCTTTCCTCCGGTAAGTCGTAAACTTTGCATTTCCGTGGAAGCATTCATGGTGATCCCAATGGTAAACAGGGCACAAAAGAGCATCGTGGTCAGGATGATGGCAAACATTGCAATGACATTCCGGGCTTTATTGGATTGAAAGCTTTTCCAGGCAATTCGTTGAATGGCCTTTTTATTTTTGACTTTTAACATTCTGCCTGCCCCCTTACGATCTTACCATCTTCAATGTGTATGATACTGTCAGCCATCTGAGCAATTTCTTCATTGTGGGTAATCATAACAATCGTCTGGTTAAACTTGCTGCTGGTTATTTTTAGCAGCCCCAGTACATCCGAGCTGGTTTTGCTGTCCAGGTTCCCTGTAGGTTCGTCTGCAAGGATAATGGCAGGTTTGGACGCCAATGCCCGTGCTATGGCAACACGCTGCTGCTGTCCGCCGGAGAGGTTGGCAGGCAGATTGTCCAGTTTGGATTTCAGGCCCAGCAAGGAGATGATTTTATCGATATATTCATTATCCGGTTTTTTCCCATCCAATTCAATTGGAAGCAAAATATTTTCCAGTACAGTCAACACCGGAACCAGATTGTAATTTTGAAAGACAAAACCAATTTTTCTCCTGCGGAATATGGTGAGTTCTTCTTCTTTTAAAGCAAAAATATCTTTTCCATCTACCAGCACTTTCCCGCTGGTTGGACGGTCAAGTCCTCCAAGCATATGAAGAAGAGTGGATTTTCCACTGCCGGAAGTACCTACAATAGCGGTGAAGGATGCATTTTCAATAGTAAGGTCGACACCGTCCAATGCCTTTACGGCTGTTTCACCGGTGCCATAAAATTTTTTTAACTGAGTGGTTTCTAATATATTCATTTTCAATCTCCTTTCTGATTGGGAGCAGAGCATATTTTCCTTATTTAAAAATAGCCTGCATATAAGAGTTCTTATATACAGACTATATCATGAAGTTATTTCCACGTTCTTTCTGAAATATAACGGAATGGAAAGATTTTCAAGAATTACCCCGGGGAAGAAAAATGGAAAATACAGAGCCGCATTCAGGCTGGGATTTTACTTTCATATATCCGCCCTGGGCTGTAATAATTTCTCTGGAAAGATACAGCCCCAGTCCTATGCCTTCCTGATCGGAGACGGCAGGAGAGCGGTAAAACCGGGTGAATATTTTATTACGTTCTTCGTCTTTGATTCCCTGTCCGTGGTCCGTGACGTCAATGCGGTAGAATAATTCATAAGGCATTCCGCTCAGGGAAATCGTATCCCCGTCTTTCGTATACTTAATGGCATTATTAATCAGGTTATTGATTGCTTCCAAGGTCCATTTCAGATCGAATAATGCAGTATCTGTTTCATTTTCCAAGAAAACCTGAAGCTGCAGGTTTCTGGCTGTAAGTGATTGTCCAGCTGAAAGCAGAGCCTGAGAAAAAAGCGCATGGATTGAATTCCTGACGGGATTTACGGTAATAATTCCGTTTTCCAGCCTGGAGGTACGAATGAGGGCATCAATAAGAAAACGCAGCTTTTCAACCTGATAGTTAATCTGACCGGAGTATTCCCTGGCATCTGCATTCAGATCTAATTCCTGAAGCAACTGAGAATACAAAAGGATATTGGATATCGGCGTCTTGGTCTGATGGGAAATGTCGGAGATCAGGGTGTTAATATTCTCTTTTTCTTTTTGGAGATTACCCGAAGATGTAAGGGTCTGGGTAAGAAATGCATGCATTTTAACATACAGTGCAGACATAATCGACTCATCGTAGACCTTTTCCTGTAAATTTCCGCTGGCGGCTTCATCCAGCATATCGGACAGCTGGTCTAACAAGCGTCTGGTTCGAATTCTGTTTATTATGACAAGGCAGACAGATACTGCGATAGAGGATACAGCAGCAATCACACAAATGATCATCAGTTTATTCATTGGATTCCTCCTGCCAGGTATATCCTATCCCATAGACGGTTTTTATATGTCTGGGTGCAGCCGGGTTATCTTCCAGCTTGTCGCGAAGACGCTTAATTGTAACGGAAAGTGCATTCTCATCCACGTACTGGGCGCCATCGGTCCACACCTTATCCACAAGTTGTGCCCTGGACAGGGTAATGCCTTTATTTTCTGTAAGGATTCGAAGCAGCCGCTGCTCTGTTTTGCTTAGATCAATACGGTCCTGGTTCTTTCTGAATACCATGTTCTCAAAATCAAAAAAGAAACTTCCGCTGGAAAAACAGGCTGACCTTTTGATGGTGTCTGTAGATTCTTTTGCACTTAGCCTGCGGATCTGGGTGTTTACTCTGGCACGCAGCACCATCAGGCTGAAAGGCTTTGTAATATAATCGTCAGCGCCTGTTTCCAGACCGGTTACAATATCCAGCTCCAGATCATTTGCGGTTAAAATCAGAACAGGGATATCGGAGCTTTTTCGGATTGAGCGTAAAAAATCAAGCCCGCTGCCATCCGGCAGATTCAGATCCAGAATGACCAGTGCGATATTATTGGTTTTGTATAGTTCGGCGGCATTTTGTATATCAAATGCCTGAATGAAAGTGAGTTCAGGATCACGTAGTGCCAGTGCGATTCCGTTACTCAGTGATTTGTCATCTTCCACAATTAAAATAGAATACATGTCCCCGCTCCAGTTTACATCAATTCTTTCATAATGAATTCATAGACACTCTGGCATTTCTTCGGCCAGTTGTCACAGATAGCAATTGCCTGTTCCTTTAGCGGTACGGTCACGGTAATATCAATTAAATCAGAGTGGCGTTCCTTTACCTGGCAATGAGCTTCATATTCATTATTTGTATTTTTATAATAATCAGCTACAATAGACACTTCGTTGCGCAATTCCATTTTATGCTTCTTTAAATAATCATCGATATCATCCTGGATAGGCTTTGATATCTTGTATTCAAAATATTCCAGGGTTTCCCTTCCTGTATCGGTCAGATGGTACTGTGAAGTATTGCGGATAGTCTCCACATGAACCAGACCGGAATCAACCAGTTCGGAGATAGCCTGCTGAAGCGTAAAATAAGTTGTATATTCCTTGTCCAGTATAAATTCGGAGATCTGGCTGTTAGACAGGGGGAAATTAACTTTTTTTAACATATCCAGAATAATTAATTTGTATAGCGTTAACGGTTCTGACATAGATTACTCCTTTTTATATAGATTCCGGCAGATACAGGCGCCCCTGCCAGGTGTTTCTTAATTTTAATTCCTGATGAATGGTATTGAGCACCGTACGTTTTTTACTGCTCCAAAGGGGTGCCAGAAGCAGATCTTTGGGGCCGTCCCCGGTCAGGCGGTGAATTGTAATCCTTGGATCAAGCTGTTCAAGGCACAGGATAATAAGATCCACATATTCTTCCATTGACATAACGGGACATCCTCCTGATTCAAAAAGCCCGGCTAGATCGGTTCCTTTTAGTATGTGAAGCAGGTGCAGTTTAATGCCCTGAATTCCGGCTTTATTTAAATAAGAAATAGTCTCCAGTACCTGTGAGCGTCCTTCACCCGGAAGTCCCAGAATGGTATGTACGATTACATCAATATGTAACTGGCGCAGGTTTGAAACAGCTTCATCAAAGCAGGATAACTCATATCCTCTGCGGATTAACCTGGCAGTATTCGAATGAATGGTCTGTAATCCTAATTCTACCCAGACCGGTTTGATTTGATTCAAACGTCCCAGCAGCTGCAGCACATCAGCACCCAGACAATCCGGACGAGTTCCAATGGAAAGTGCAGCAATATCAGGATGTGCGACTGCTTCCGTAAAAATTTTCTCCAGGTATTCAACCGGTGCATAAGTATTGGTATAAGCCTGAAAATAAGCGATATATCGTTTGGCAGGTTTTTTATCCTGCAATGCCTTTTTCTGAGATTCAATCTGCTCCCGGACAGAAAGTGTGCGGTCAGCAGCGAAATCACCGGAACCACCGGCGCTGCAGAAGATACAGCCATGGCTTCCTAGCGTACCATCCCGGTTCGGGCAAGTCATTCCTCCGTTTAAAGAAAGTTTATATATTTTTTCGCCGAACTGTTCTCTTAGATGAAAATCAAAAGAACGATACGGTTTTTCTCCCCATTTTTGCATGATTTATAGTCCTTTAGCGTGTTAAAATTCTTATATTCCTTATCATAACATTGCATGGTAGGGATTTCAAGGAAAATAAGAGTTTCAGCAAAACACGGATGTAATGATTTTATATGCGGGCGTTTGACAGTTGAACGAAATAAAAACCCTTGAAAACCGCAAAAATGCGGC
>OATB01000141.1_pt1 | contig 75943 bp, 53 predicted proteins | sample 1494941 | NCBI WGS metagenome assembly OATB01 (sample SAMEA2579931, study PRJEB22360) | human gut metagenome | reverse complement strand
TGGATACTTCCTCCGGCTTTTACATTCACATAATTTTTCCCACTCGTCCAGCCTGCAAACGTATAGCCTACTCTTTCCTCAAGGTACGGCGGCTTTCCATCTTCCCCTTCCACTACCCATTCCTCTTTTAATATCCGCTTCTCCGTACTGTTGCCGTTGTATCCGTAGTACACCAGTACATAGGTTTTATGTTTCCCTTCACGGTATTCCGCTTTTATCTTCACGTCATCCTTTACATAAAACCAGTTGCCGTCCCAGCCGGTAAATGTATACCCTTCCCTCTTTGGTACTACAGGTCTGGATGCATCTCCTCCTTCTGCCACATACTGCGGATTTAAGAGACCCTTTCCGTCATGGTCCATAAATTCCACCTTATGCGTCCGATATTTTCCAGTATAATATACAGCATGGATACTTCCTCCGGCTTTTACATTCACATAATTTTTCCCACTCGTCCAGCCTGCAAACGTATAGCCTTCCCTATCCTCTAAGTCCGGCGGTGTTCCGTCTTCCCCTTCCACTACCCACTCCTCTTTTAATATCCGCTTCACTGTACTGTTGATGTTATAACCGTAATACACCAATATATAGGTTTTATGTTCCCCTTCACGGTATTTCGCTTTTATCTCCATGTCTGCTTTCACGTTAAACCAATTTCCATCCCAGCCTGTAAATGTATGACCTTCCCTCACCGGAACTGCCGGTCTGGATGCATCTCCGCCGTCAAGAATATATTGTTGGTTAACAATAAGTCGTCCATCATGATCCAAAAACGTGACTTTGTGAGATGTGTATTCTCCCGCTACATAAACTGCATAAATAATTCTATTACTTAAAACCTTCGTATAATCCCCGCTCCACCCAACAAAGGTATAACCCGGCTTTACAGGAATGTCCGGTTCCCGGGCACATCCGCCAGACTCTACTGTCTGTGTCTCTACCACAACATTGTCCGCAAGAAATCTTACCTCATAGGTATTCTCAGCTGTTGTTTGGAACAATAATTCCGTCTCTTTTTCAGAAATCTCTTCTTTTTTCAAATTCGACTGGTCTTTACTTTCTTCTGATGCCTTTTCCGTTTCTAATTCGGTATGGTCTTCTGTTTCTATGAATGGCGGGGCTTCTGTAGCCTCTTCAGACAGAGCTTCCGTTTCGATATGTAAAGACGTTTCCGGCTCCTCCTCTATCTTTGCATCTGATGTTCCCGTTATTTTCTTTTCTTCTCCATCGCCTGACGCAACTTCAGTATCTCTGTTCGGCTCCGTTTCAAATTCCCCTCCAACGGTAAAATCCACCTTTTCATGGCGATGCACGACCAAATCCTCCGACTTCCCATTCATCTGGTTTTTCTGTCTTCCATCATTCTCACATTCGATTTCTACAGTCTTTCTTCCTACCCCCGCATCAGCCAGTGCCGTGCACGGCTGCAGTAATATCATTACAACCACCATGACCAGCGCCGTCCATCTCTTCCACTTTCTACCTAATAGCTCTTTTTTCAATTTCATAACCCTTTCTCCTTTGTTGGACATATTTTCACAATATTATCATATATCCATCATAAATATTGCCAGGTTGTATTAAGTAGCTCCTATTATGTCATAAAAAAGCACCTTGACTATCACAATTAGATCCCCACTTGCATATACGAAAGAACTCACCTATGCACAAAAATATCCCCATTTGCTTTATTCCTCATTAAAAAACCGTAACAAAAAACTTCCTCACAGCAAGCTGCAAAGAAGTTTACACAATCACATTTAATTAATCAAACCAGGCATCTCAGCCTTTCAGCCAGGAATAAATCGTATCCACCACTGCCCCGGTAGCACCCTTTGCCTGGAATTCATACAGCGGTTTTCCAACATGTGCCGTTCCGGCAATATCCAGATGAATCCATGGAACTCTATTGGCAAAATGCCGGATAAAAAGACCTGCTGTAATAGCTCCGCAGAAGCTTTCTCCCATATTCTTAATATCCGCAATTTCACTTTCCAGCATTTTTTCATTTTCCCGATAAAATGGAAGACGGCAGAAATATTCCCCTGTGCCTGCTGACGCTTCTTCCAGTTCCCTCCATATCTGGTCAGAATCAGAGATTACTCCGGTTACATGATTCCCGAATGTATTAGCCATAGCCCCTGTAAGCGTCGCAATATCCAACACTCTTGTTACCTTTTCTTCCATTACTGCATAGCTCACTCCATCAGCAAGAATCAGCCGGCCTTCCGCATCCGTATTTAATATTTCAATTGTCTGCCCGGAATAGGAAGTTATCACATCTCCGGGCAGCAGGCTTCCGGCTGTAAGGCGGTTTTCACAGATTGGTATTACGCAGGTCACATTGACTCTGGCGTGGCTTTTCGCCAATGCCCTCATCACCGAGGCCGTCACAGCACCACCTGCCATATCACCATGCATACCAATCAGGGAATCCCGGGATTTCAGACAATAACCGCCGGTATCTGACGTTACGCCTTTTCCCACCAGACCTGTGGTCTCGCTACTGTCCGGATCTCCTTTGTAACGCAGAACGCACATGCATGGAGGGAATTCACTGCTGCCCCCTACTGCATTTAGTGCACCCATGCCCATTTCATGAAGCTTATCATAACCATAGAAAGTATATTCTATTTGGCAGTCCTTAACATGGTTTTCGATTTCTTTTGCCAAATCTATTGGGCGCAGTTTATTGCCTGGCATATTCACCAGCTTTCTCGTGAAGATCACTGCATCTCCCAAAAGTTCTCCTTCTCTTTGGAGTTCCTGAGCCAACGTATGCTGATCCTCTGGAATTCCGGAGAGGAAAATTTTATATTCTACAGTCTTTGCATCTTTTTTATAGGTCAGACCTTCAGCCAGTCCAAGGCGAATACTTTCCACACATTTTTCAACGCATTGGATGCCGAATATTTTCAGAAACTCTGAAATATCAATTACCGCTTCCATAATCTCACAGTGCTTCACTTCTTTTGCCGCTTTTGCAAGCAATTCTTTCAATTGCAGCACGTTAACCTCTCCCGTTTTTCCCATTCCGGTTAAAATCCATACCTTACCGTCACTGTCTGTTAAAACCCGGCTCTGAAGATATTTACCCTGAAAAACAGCCGATGCCTTTGGAAAATCTTCTTCAATTAAAGAAGATCCTTCCCCATAAAAACGAACAATACAATTTGCTGAACTGTTATTCCCAATTGTAATCATAATATACTCCTTTCATATCCTCCCAAATCGATTTACGCTTCCATTTTACCTCAATCTCAACCACTAAATCCATTTACAGTTCTATTTTACGTCATCTCAACCACCAAATCGATTTACTACTATTTTAACGTAATCTCAACCACCGTATCGTGTTCATCCGGCAGCGGATAGCAGTCACTGCTATGCATATCAAAGAAAAAGAATGCATTTTCCGAATACTCCTTTAAGTTCCAGAAAAACGTTTCCTTCACTTCCGACCCATCCTTTAATAAACGCATATGGTCAACCATTCCCGCCATCTTTTCCAGACAAATTGCTCCTGCCTGCTCTTCCATTACATGTGCATAAAGCTTTTTGCCGTTCTGGGTAAATCTTCCCCACACAGGCTTTGGAAACTCTGACAGCCCGCAGACGTAGATACTTCTGCCGTTCTGATGCATCCACGTACCAACTTCTTCCAGAATTTCTACCGATTCTTTTGGAATCTCACCTTTGGCATTGGGCCCTACATTTAAGATCAGGTTTCCGTTTTTGCTGACACATTCCACCAGCATATGAATCACCATTTTAGCTGATTTATAATGATAGTCATGAGCTGCATATCCCCAATTATTATTCAGGGTAATGCATGCCTCCCATGGTATGGGGTTTCCACCCTCATCACGGATGCCTTCCGGAGGAACCATCTGTTCGGGTGACGCAAAATCTCCGGAATATGCAGTGGGATTCAGGGTACGGATAGACCCTGCATTTTCCGCACTTCCTTCCAGGCGGTTGTCTATTACGATATGAGGCTGGATGCTTCTTACCATTTCAATCAGCTCCGAAGCTTTCCACTTTTCACAGTTCATGGGACCATAAGAAAAATCAAACCACATCAAGTCCAAATGTCCGTAATTTGTCAGCAGCTCTTTCACCTGTCCGTGCATATAAGTCAGGTACCGGTCAAAATCATGTTCTTTTCCTTTAAATTCTTCATTATCCCTCATTGGATGAAACTTATCTCCATAATGAGGAAAATCAGGATGGCGCCAGTCAATTATGGAAAAATACAGTCCCACCCGAATTCCCTCTGCACGGAATGCATCTAAGAATTCCCGGACAAGATCTCTTTTGCAAGGTGCTTTGGTAGACTTAAAATCCGTCAGCGCAGTGTCATACAGACAAAATCCGTCATGATGCTTTGCTGTTAAAACCGCATATTTCATCCCTGCTTTTTTGGCAAGCCTTGCCCATTCTTTCGGATCATAATTTTCTGTGGTAAATTCATCAAAGAACTGGTCGTATTCTTCCTTTGGCATTCGTTCCGTGCTGCGAACCCATTCTCCTCTTGCGGGAATGGAATACAGCCCCCAGTGAATAAACATTCCAAATCTTGCGTCACAATACCATTTCGTTCTCTCAGTTCTTGCTTCTACCACCTGGTTTCCCATTTTTTCACTCATCGCATATCCTCCTTATTTTTTAAATTACTTAAACACTCTTGAATCCTCAGCAGCAGACGTCCCGTTCCTACGTTATATCCGCTGACCGCATATACTGCACTGAGGCCTTCTTTTAAAGCCAGCACAAGAGGCAGCTGATCCGGATCCACGTACACGCTTCTGGCAAGAGACTGTACATTTTCTCCAAAATCATCATACAATATCTGTATATCAGGAAATGCATCCAGAACTTTATCAAGGGCCTCATCCGACCTGTCCGGTTTTTGCCGGAAAATAAAGCACATCTTTGCCCCGGATTTCACAAATTGTTCCCTGCTGTCATACAATTCATTTAATATGTGGTCGGAAGGCTCTTTGTTTTCTTCCAGCCAAAACAGGAAAAGCATATGGGATGCATCCAGAGAAGATGCCATGATCTCCTTATTATTTTCATCTAAAAGCTTAAAATTATCAACCGTTATTTCTTCCAGCATCTCAGAAATTTTAGCTTCTTTTTTAGACAGCACAACTTGCTTCTTTTGTCCTTTCGCCAATGAGAAATAATATTTCCTGGCAAACTGGGTACCATTTGGTAGGCGGTTTGCCGTGATCAGCCGATATTCGCCCGATGGTACAGACAACTCTAGTCCCTGTTCCCCACACCGGGCGCCCTCCAAGACAAGAGAATTCCAGCCCTCTGTTTCCAGTTTGCCCAGACTCCAGTTCCCGGAATAAATCCATTCCGTCTCCGAATCATCTCCCAATACCGTAACAGCCGCATCGGGCTTCGTTTTTTCTAAAACAGAAGCAAAGTGATTACCGTCATAGTATTCCATTGCCCCTTCTGCCTCCGTCAGCCTTGCAGGTATTCCAAGTGAACGGCAGACCGCCACGAACAGAACCTTCTTGGACAGGAAACTCCCGGACTTTACTTTTAAGCAGGCACAGGGCAAAGTTATCAGATTCTCCTGCTCAGCCTCTGTGTTTTCTTTTACATGATCTTCTATGTATTCCCATAGCAGAAGTGGATTATCTGTGAAATCCTGCTTTTGTTTTGAACTGAAATATGCACATAACCAGATTCGCCAGCAGCTTAACGGCTCTCTGGATATTCTGGGGCAGAGCAGGTATGGCACATATATATCCTTTGGGAATCTATCCGCATAGGGTTTCGCTTCCCGGCAGTGCTCAGCCAGGACATCCGCTTTCAGGTCCTGAAAATCCTTTTCCCGCAGGCTCTCCAGCAATAAAATTTTATCCTCCCAAAGGTTTTCCACCTGCCCTCTTTCCTTTTGCAGGAAATTTTGGTTTAGGAATCGAATCACCTCTGCCTGATTCCCTCTGGCTGCTTTTAAAATCGGCAGAATTCTGTTCGCATACTCTGCTTTCCCCGGTACAATCCCTGCATCTTCCTTCCCTTGCAGCCCACTTTCTGCAATCCCCGCGGAAACCACTCCCCGCTCAAACCCATCTATCTTTCTGCGCAGTGCTTCCGCCGCCGCTTTACTTTTCTTTCGTCCCAGCTCCTTCTGCTCTTGAGTCAGCGGTACCGGATTTACAGGGGGTGCTGGCGGAGGATAGAATTCCAGGTCCTCCCAGACATCCGGCTGCCGCGCTGCCTCGGACAACTGCAGAACCGTCTCATCCTCTTCCCGTGTATCAATACATCTTTCTGCGCTGCTTCCGTCTTTGGCTGCGTACAAATACAGGCTTCCAAGCCCTGTCATAAGCTCTGCATCCCCATACTGGTTTGTCCGCACAGATGCTGCCGTATCCAGCTGGGCATAATTCAATATCTGGAAATCTACTTTTGCGCCTGCACAGGGCTGGCCGTTCTGATCCAGTACTTTCACTTTTATTTTCCGGGTTCTGGCATAATGGCGGGTGAGATTTACCGATACAGCATTTCCATTGTGTAGGATCTCATCGTGCTGCGGTGCCTCCACATCAAACCATCTGGATTCGACCAGCATTGCCCTGGAGGAAGCGCCTGTGAACCAGCCCTTGTTCAATATCTCTTCCGGTTCACAGGCCCCCAGGAAATACCACTTCCCGTCGCACCATACTTCAACCCAGGCATGATTGTCATCGCAATGGGACCATCTGGGCACGAATACCTGTCTCGCCGGTATCCCAAGGCTTCGAAATACCGACACTGCAAATACCGACTCTTCCCCGCACCTTCCAGCCCCGCTGCGGTATACTGTAAGAGGCGGTGCAGTCCGGTCATCGGTGGTTTGATAAGCCGCTTCCCTGGCACACCAGTAATTTAAGGAGATGGCATCTGCTATCCTGTCTCTCCCTGTGACGCAGTCCTTTGCCACATCACGGAAAAACTTCCTGCATGGCACAATCTCTTCGCTGCTGATCCGGTGGTACAGGACATAGTTCAGGAAAATTTCCCCGGGCATATCCCGACAGTATTGCTCCTGCTCCCACAGCGCAATTCCATTTTCAGCATAGTCTAAAAATACCTCAAATTCATAATTTGCCGCATCGCTGAGAGGCATTATGGCATATAGATATTTCAGCGCAAATCCCAGGCTGCCCTGGTACGTGGCAGCCTTATTTTCTATTTCTTCTCTTTTTTCTCCCAGAAGGGAAAGTTTTTTCCTGTAAGCCTCTGTAATCTTATGTTCGTATTCTTCTGAAAACATGTGATACCGTTCCTTTCCAAAGCATTCCTGCCAGAATGCAGATGGCGGGAATGAACTTCAAACACTTTTAGTGATCCAATCGGACAGTAATGTTAGTGATAGCGCCAAATATTCTGACAGCCTGCAAGGTGCAGCATGGCACATTAGCCCTTCACCGCCCCGATCATAACCCCTTTTACAAAATGCTTCTGTACAAAGGGATAGATTAAAAGTACCGGAAGTGAAGCTACCACTATTGTGGAATATTTTAGCAGGTCTGTCAATCCCCTTTGTGCCGCAACAGACGACACATCGCTGATCATCGTGTAGTCTATCTGGTTCTGTATCAGAATTTCCCTCATGATAATGGTAAGGGGCTGAAGCTTCTGATCCTTTAAGTACAGCATTGCATCAAAATAGGAGTTCCACTTTGCCACTCCGTAATACAGAGTCAATACAGCCAATATTGGTTTACACAGGGGGGTAACGATTCTCAACAGGTACTTAAAAGGCGTACATCCGTCAATACTTGCCGCCTCATACATTTCATCGGGAATAGAGTTTACCATATACGTACGGCATATAATCATATTGTATGTAGACATTGCACTTGGAATAATCATTGCCAGCCGGCTGTCTATTAAGCCCAGTTTCTGTACTACCATATAAGTTGGCACCAGCCCCCCGCTAAAATACATAGTAAATACAAACAGCATAGCAAGTTTATTCCTTGCCGTAAATTCTCTTCTGGATAGTGGATACGCACAGAGCATGGTCATTACAAGATTAACCACAACACCTGCCGCCGTATATATAATGGAATTAAAGAATCCATTCATAATCTTCGTATTTTTAAATACCGCCGCATATCCCCGCAGGGTAGGATTTACCGGTAATAGGAATACCTTTCCGCTGACAACTGCCTGGGGATCGGAAAAAGATGCGCTTACAATGTAGATCAAAGGCAGCACAACGATTAAAAATACGGCTGTCAGTACCACATACACCATAATAATAAATACCTTGTCTCCAAATGAGGAGTTTACAAACTTCGACCATTCTTTCTTATTCATGTCTCCTCCTCCTTACCACAGACTCGTCTCGGTAACTTTTTTACAGACCGTATTAACAATCACCAGCAGTATAAAGCTGACAATAGACTGGAACAGGCCTGCTGCCGTCGAGAAACCAAAGTCGGAGTTTACAATACCCACCTTGTATACGAAGGTGGAGATAACCTCTGACACCCCGCTGTTTAGAGAATTCTGCATTAAAAATACTTTATCGAATCCAATATTCATGACACTTCCGCAGTTGAAGATCAGCATTGTAATAATCGTAGGCAGAATTGCCGGAAGATCCACATGCCAGATTCTCTGCAGCCTGGATGCACCATCCATTCTCGCCGCTTCCTTTAACTCAGGGCTTACGCCTGCCAGCGCTGCAATGTAAATAATTGCTGAATAACCCGCTGTCTGCCATAGCCCGCTCCACACATACAGACCCCGGAACAGCTTCACATCTCCAAAGAAATTAATGGGGTCAACCCCAATTTTCCCAAGCAGGATATTGATTACCCCGGTACGCAGATCCATCATCTGCATCATCATTCCCACCATTACAACGGTAGAGATAAAATATGGAGCATAGGTAACCATTTGAATTGTCTTTTTATAACGCACACTCCGCATTTCATTTAATCCGATTGCCAGAATAATTGGCAGCGGAAAATTAATCAATAATGTATATACCCCCAGCACAAGAGTATTGATAATAACCTTTGAACTGGAAGGTGACATCAGAAACTGCTGAAAATATTTAAATCCTACCCAGTCGCTGCCAAATATTCCTTTTCGGATACTGTAATCTTTAAATGCCATCAGTATCCCGCCCATAGGTATATATGCAAAAATAAATGCATATATTGCAGGTGCTGCGATAATCAGCCAGAACTGCCAGTTAGAGCTCTTAATTTTATTTTTTTTATCCACACGGACCTTTGCTGTTTTTACAGCTTTCAAGCAAATCCCTCCTTCTTCCAAAAAGGAGCCGTTACGAAACCTTCCTTATGTAACGGCCGCTTTTAACTATATCCGCTTACTCGCTTTTCCCCATCTGCCGTTCGTAAGCGGTCTGGTATACACTTAATAAGGTCTGCAGTCCGGCGTTATCAAGCCCCTGTTTAAAGGACTCCCAGTCTTTATCCAGATCTTTCTGGCCTGTGATAAATGCTACCTGGTTCTCTGCAATATATTTTTCAACTTCCACGCCTACAGTCTGGATATCGGTTGCCTCCTGATCCGTCAGCTTTAACTGGGGCATGATATCCAGTTCCCCTTCTTTTTGTGCATAAGGTTCCTGAAGATTCTTGCTTGCTTCATATAGCATTTTTTCTAAGCCTTCCGGGGATCCGATATCAACATTTGGATCTACCGCCTGGCCCAGACGGTAATCAGCCGGTGCCACACGGATGCCGATATCCTGCCAGTCATGGTTCTGTGTGTCCGGAGAGTATGCATTGAGTACTTTATATAAAGCAGGTTTTCCGTTTAAGCCCACTTCCCCTTTGGGATTCAGTACCCAGTCCTTGCCTTCCTCTGAGCCGTACTGGGAACACAGATCCCCTGTCTCCGTGAAGAAGGTATCTACCCAGCGAAGTGCCGCTGCCGGATCTTTACATTTATCTGTAATACACAAACCAAATTCATCTACTCCGGAGTATTTAAAAAATGGGGTAATCTGTGTGCCGTCCGGTCCTTTTACCGGAGACATCGCAACATAATCCCTGTAAAATTCATTGTTTTCTGCAGGATCAATCACATCGGACAGGGTTCCAGCCGGTACAAATAACACCGGTTCGTCTTCCTGGTTCATCAGCGTTCTCACCTGTTCCTGTGTCTGGGTAAAGTCTCCGTCATAGATATAACCCTGTTTGTAAAGCTCACTCATATATTTAAGGCCTTCTTTGTACTTATCGTCTGTAGCAACGCAGACTACTTTTCCCTCCGGCGTTACTGCAGTCTTATCCCGTACGGCCTGTTGTTTTCCCGGGTCTAAAATGAATGATCCCATCATCCATTCTTCAAAGTTCGCATACCATCCATTTTTTGCATTCGCACCTGCAATTGCAATACCGTCCGGCTTATACTCTTTGAATTTCTTACATGCTTCCATAAATTCTTCCGTTGTCGTTGGAATATCCACACCCATTGCATCCAGGTATTTCTTATTTACCCACATTTTTCTTCCATACATACAGTGATAACAATCATTAATTTCCGCTATGGAATAGATATGCCCATCTGTCTGACGGGTAAGATCCATATACTGGCTCATCATTTTCATATAATTGGGCATATTCTTCTCGATCAGATCATCCAATTGGATAATTACGCCCTCTTTTACCCCATATTTTGCCAAATTGGGGTCTACTCCCAGAATTACATCCGGGTAATCTCCCGACTGAAGTGCCATATTCAGCTTATCCCTCCAGTCATCTCTGGTACCGGTCTGGAATGTCAGCTTAATTCCCGTCTTCTCTTCCATATACTTCGTAAAATCATTTGTTGCCAGATCTTCCACATTTGGCATTGTCATAGTGAAAACTGACATCTCAATAGGTTCTTTTACGATAGGGTAGGTCCCCACCTCATTTAAATTACTTTCATCTGATACTGCGTTTGACTCCGTCTTTGCGTCTTTATTGTCTACCGAATCGGTACTTCCCCCACATGCTGACAGACTGACCGCCATCGTAAGAGACAATAAAAGTGCAGTGATCTTTACGAATCTTTTTTTCATAGATTCATCCTCCTTTTCCTTTTAATCAAGCCCAATGTGCAATTATACTTATGAAAAGATTTTTCACAATCCATTCTGTACTTTATATACAAAGTAAATTTCCAGTGCTTCGGTTTACTCTGTATTTTCCATTGTGTTTTTTCACAGTATGCACTAGGTTTTTACACCTTTTTTTATACATTTTTATCATCAGAATAGCAACGTACAAATCTTTTTTCAGACATACAATTTTTTCCAGGCCTTGATTTCAGGGGATTTTCACTGCACTTATCATAAAAAGTACCTCTTTCGTACTTATTTATCTTTATTCTATTTTTTTCAGATTACTGGGTGTTGTTCCCATTACCCGCTTAAACGCTCTTCGAAAAGAGTAATCACTGCCGTATCCGGTCTGTTGTGCAACCTCCTTTACCGGACATCCTTCTCTTAACAGGCGGCAAGCATTTCTAATTCTGACCTGCTCTAAAAATTCGCTGAATGTAATTCCAAAATAACTTTTGAAATCTTTGTAGAGCCGGTTCTCCGAGATATGAATTTCATCTGCCAGCTGCACCAGGGCAAAGTTGGGATTCGAATATTCGGTATTGATCCGGCGGGAAAGGTATTCCTTCATCTGGATCGCATTCTCTTCTTCTGTCACTTTGGTATACTGCAGATAATACCGTTTTGCCTCACTGATGGCCTGAAAAAGCATTTCCTGATTCCCTGCCTTTTGTATGGCTTCCATAATATCTGCAACAGCTTCTTCGCGCTGAACTTTTTCCAGGCTTCTGATTGCCGTACAGCGAACCATTTCCAGCAAATGTTCCGTCATAGAGAGACTCATGGTTTTCTTTAAATAACAGTCACTGATCTCCTCCATTATTTTTTCCAGTTCCTCTTCCGTTCCCTTTTTAATAGCATTTTCCAGATGGATCTCCATATCTATAGGGAACATGGAAACCTCCATTTTAGACGGCAGGTCTCCTTTGCAAAGGGGAATACGAATTCCATAGAACCTTGCATATTTACAGATATCCAATGCTTCATCATACTTTTCCCCAAGCTTTAACAGGTCTGTAACCTCTCCGCTGATCCCGGCAAATATGTACAGCCTTTTATCATAATAAAATTTATAGTTCAGACTCTCAATTTTCTGCTTAAGTTCAACCTGTGCATAATAATCCAGTTCCGGAATTATCATTGCGTACACCAGCTGATTGACCTCATAAAGCATGTGTGGCAGGTCCAGATTTTCCCGGAAATGTTCCTGCACATATTCCTGGAATTCTTCCACCGATGAAAAAATATTATCTTTCAACGGATCTTCAAACTCCAGTACCGCTACAAAATACCGTTGTGCATCCAGTTCAAGCTTGCTGCACTCCAGATCAGCACGCAGATCATCTCTGGAATCGTATCTCCCATACAGTAGTTTTTGGATCACCGCGGCTCGCAAAATGGGTTCCTGATACACCACTCTGCTCTGAAGGCTTTCCACACTCTCTAAAAACGGATACAGCCCCTCCCAGAAATTTCTGGGCTTCTTCCCATCTGCCCCCACAATGGTATCGCTGCAGTCGCAGTACTTTTTCACGGCGTCCTTTCGCTTAAACCAGTAAACAAAGCATATGGCATAGCCAATTAAAATGGACGTAATACTGAAAATAATAATCACGTACTTCATATATCCGATTTTCTGCATCATTACCTTTTTCGGGGTGATTGTGGCAAATGTCCAGCCCGTATAAGCAGATTTCACTGAGGTGGTAACAATTTCAGACTGCTTCAGCTTACGATCCGATAAATAGTCTGAAAAAGTGTGGTATGCATTGCCATCCCCACCTACACCTCCCAAAAAGCAATTGATTACATTTCCTTCTTCATCCAAAATAAAAGCATCATCCATCTCATCAACCCTGGCACCCTGCATAAGGTATTCAATCGTCCGTTCATTCAGGGCAATTGCCACTGCTCCCTTATCATCCTGGAACGTACTGTTTGGGACAGACTGCGCCATAAATAAAGCACTTTTCTTATCCTGTGGTATATTTACAATCGTGCCGGACATATATTTTGTACAAAAAGTTTCCACTACCTTTTCATAATTCATATCGCCAAAACCATTTACCGTGTTATAGCCGCTTTTTGTCACAGGCGCTACCGTCGGCATTTTGATCAGATAATTTTTTCCCGGAAAGAACAGGTATACAGCCTTAATTGCCTGATTAGTGGTTGAATAGTCCGGAAATCTCCTGGACAAAAGATACATTTCATAAAACTCTTTGGATTTATCCTTATTGTAAGCCGTATCCGCCATCCTGCATAATTCCGTATCTTCACTGATGTAGATTCCAACATTCTTAATTTCTTCCATCTGTCTGTCAAAGCTGGTAACCGCCTCTGACAGAAACCGGTTCGCCTTTTCCTTTTGTACATCCAGCAGTGCCGCCTGCGCCATAAAATAAATCACAATGATTGCAAGCGTTGGCGCCGCTAAAATAATAATATAGGAACAAAACAACTGTATGGATATTCTTTTATGATGCACAATACCTGTCATTTCTTTTTTTCTTCTCACACTAATCCTCCCCTGTACCACGGTCTTTGAACACACTCCTGCGCAAACACACTCTGTGATATTTTGTTAAATTATAACAAAAAACACTGTCGTTGTCTAATAGCATTCCATTTCTACCCTAATGGCATTTTGGACATAAAAAGTCCCTCCCAAGCAGCAGTGATCTTAAGACACTGCATGCTTTGGAGGGATCATCTGTAAATCATCCTAACTGATGTCACAGAAAAATATGATATATGATGATATATGATATTATAAATATTTTTTCACAAAATTTGCATCCGTGGGGTACACACAAGAAACCTTACCTATTTTCTGGTGCGACTCACAGCCTTTTCCCAGTACCAGAACGACACTCTCTTCTTCCGCCTCCTCTATGGCTCTTTTAATTGCATCCCCTCTGTTTTCAATACATTCATATGGGCAGCCAACACTTTCCACATAACGTGCGATATCTCCTGAAATATGTACAAACTGTTCTTCTCCGGGATCATCTGCCGCAAGGTAAACCTTTTTGGAATACAGGCCTGCAATCAGTCCAAGATCCTTTCTTCTGTTATAAGCTTTATTGCCGGGACAGCCAAAAACAGATACAATCTTAGAAAAAGGGTGCTCCATCAATACCGACTGGAAAAGCTTTTCAAAACTCAGCCTGTTATGGGCATAATCCACAATCACGGTAAGCCTTCTTTCCGTGCTGACATACTGTTCCATCCTGCCTTTCACTTTTGCCTTTTTCAGGCCCGCTATCATATATTCTACGGGAATGCGATATAAATACGCAACCGATATTGCTGCCAATGCATTTTCAACATTAAATACACCCGGCATTGCCAGAGTGAACTGCTCATCAAATCGTCCGCTTTTCACCCGAAAGTGTATTCTGCCTTTTTCCTGCTGAATGTCATATCCTAAAATATCGGGCACTCTGCCATTTTTCACAGATCCACATATCTGACCAGCCTGTCCGGTACCAAAAGTAATAACGGATTTCGCCAGCCTGGATGCCTGGAGAATCCGGTCTGCTTTATCGGAGTCCAGATTAATGCACGCTGTCTCACACTGCCGGAAAATGGATAATTTCGCACTGAAATAGTCCTCAAAGTCATCGTGTTCCGCAGGGCTGATATGATCCTCTGATATATTCAGGAAAACACCCACATCGAAGTTCAGTCCCCGCACCCGCTGGTATTTCAAAGCCTGGCTGGAGACCTCCATAACCATACTGCGCTTTTTAGATGCTACAGCATTTCGCATATGCCGGTACAGTTCCAGAGATTCCGGCGTTGTCATACTGGAGGATTTATGTTCCACACCGTCTTTAATCTCGATGGAAGAAATGATTCCCATGCTGCGCAGTCCAACGGATTTCGAGTACTCATCCATAATCGCCTTTATATAATAGGAAGTAGTAGTCTTTCCTTTTGTCCCTGTAATCCCAACCAGATCCAGTTCCCTGGCAGGGTCCTGATAGAACTGCTTCGCTAAAACAGGCATTGCTTTTCTGATATCCTTAACCAGAATATAAGGTACCTCATACTCCAGGGGATAGTGCTCCTCAGCTATATAACACACAGCCCCGTTTTTGAAAGCCTGACTGAGATAGTCAGGTTTGAATGCTGCTCCTTTACATATGAATAGTCCCCTCTTCATCGTCTCTCTGGAATCAAACGTTAAATTCTCAATCATCTGGTCTTTCTTTCCATATAGACAACAGGATTTTACTAAATTGGCCTGCTGCAATAATTTCAGATATGTTTTTAGCATATAGTGCATTCCATATTCCCCCTTATCGGTTGATTTTTTTATTATAAAGAATAAATGCATCATAACGTGCATCGATTTGTATCAAACTTGTAAATTCATAACAGATTGCCATAGGAAGGCTTTCGATGGTTCTATTTATTAGACGTATTATTCTAAAAAATGGTTTCAAAAATATTTTAAAGATTTCCTTAAGTTCTTAAAATATAAAACTCTTAAGAAGTAATTGACATAAAATGAACTTCGTGCTATATTAGATACATACAGAATGTATCTAATATAGCATATTGGAAAGGAGGATATATATTGGCTCGGAATAAATATCCCGAAATTACAGAAAGCCGCATACTTGAACTCTCTATGCAGCTATTTATAGAGAAAGGTTATGAACAGACAACTTTACAGGACGTTGCAGATGCTTTGGGTATGACACGCGGTGCAATCTATCATCATTTTAAAAATAAAGAACAAATGGTAGATGCAGTTACCACTTACATGTTTCATAAAGCAGTACCTTTTGAGTCTATAAAGGCGGATACTTCGCTGACTGCCCTGGATAAATTAAAAAAAATTGTACTCTGTTCCGTATCTTCTGAAGATCAGGCGAATACTATTCTGGCATTATCCAGGACTTTTTTAGATAACCCAAAACTGGTCGCTGCGTATTTGAATAGTGTGAAAGCTAATGCTGAAGGGATTTTTCTGGAATTTATCAATGAAGGAATAAAGGACGGCTCTGTTCAGGCTAAGAATCCTAAAATCGTAGCAGAACTGCTTTCCATTCTCATGGAAGTATGGCTATGCCCCCTGATTTTTAAAGTTACCCGGGAAGATTTTAAGATCAAGCTTCAGTATACCGCCAATATTCTGAACAGTGTGGGACTGCCTATTATTGATGAGGAATTACTGGCTGCATTTGAGGTACAGGTACTTCATTATGTAGATACCATGCACTAAAGTACCGTTATTTATGCAATGCGGTGCTTGTAACCATATTTTCGGAAATATAGATTGCTGCTTAGAGCGTGTCTGTAAATGCTCCGGCAATTTATTTTTTACAATGATACATACATTCTGAATGTATTAATAAGGAGGTTTTAATTATGACAGAAGAAAAGTTTGAAAAAATGATGGAACATGCCGGTGATGTAATTGAAAATACCGTGGAAGGAGTGGCAAATATAGTTGACTATTCTCTGGAAGCAGCTGCAAAGCACAGACCGGTCCGTATTCTCTTTAAAATAATATCCTTTGCCGGTTGCCTTGGCATGATCGTAGGTGCTGATTATCTGGAGAAACACGGCCATCACCTGTTTGCTAAGATTTGTTTTATTACCGGATGCGCAGGAATCGCAACCAATCTGATTCTCAGTTTTCTGTTTCGCAGAAAATAAAATACAATGTTAATTCAAAAAACGCCGAACCCATGCTCAACATAAAGTTGATGCGGGGTTCGGCGTTACTATATTAATATGATCGTTTGCTGCGTAATTCTTTTATTGCAGCTGAGTTAATCGCTCTTTTACCTGTTCCATCATTTCGGTATATTTTGCAAGCTTGCCTTTTTCTTCGTCTATCTTTGCCTGAGGCGCTTTGCTTACAAAACGTTCGTTGCTTAACATTCCGTTTACTCTGGCAAGTTCTTTTGCCAAGCGGTCTTCTTCTTTTTTCAGTCGATCGATTTCTTTTTCGATATCCACCAGTTCTGCAAAAGGCATATAGATTACTGCCTCGGGAATCACTGTGGATACTGCATCTTCTTCAATACCAATGCGGTCTGCCTGAACGGTTACCTCGCTTGCATATCCCAAAGTTGCGAAGAATACTTTTCCATTTTCAAAAATCTCACGGATGTTTTCTTTTTCCGAAACAACAAATACTTTTGCTTTTTTGCTTGGCGGAACATTCATTTCGGAACGAACATTACGGATTCCTCTTACTGCTTCCTTAATGGTCTCTACTGCCTGTTCATCTGCCGCAAAATTCCATTCCTCTTTGAATTCCGGCCACTGGGAAATCATAATGGATTCTTCCTCTGTCTGAAGCGTGCAGAAGATTTCTTCTGTAATAAACGGCATATAAGGATGCAGCAGCTTCAGGGCATTTGCCAAAACAGTCCTTAATGTCCACAGCGCTGCTGATTTGGTAGTATCTTCATCATTATAGAGACGGGGTTTTACCATTTCTATATACCAGTCGCAGAATTCTTCCCAGATAAAATCATAAACTTTCTGAACGGCAATTCCCAGCTCATACTTATCCATGTTATCGGTTACATCTTTTGCAAGGGTGTTAACCTTAGACAGGATCCATTTGTCCGCTCCGGTTAAATCAGCCAGATTCATCTGGGATGGAACCTCAGCTTTTTCCAGGTTCATCATGATAAATCTGGATGCATTCCATACTTTATTTGCAAAATTTCTGCTGGCTTCCACACGTTCCATATAGAAACGCATATCATTTCCGGGTGCATTTCCGGTCATGAGTGTAAGACGAAGTGCATCTGCCCCGTATTGTTCGATAATTTCCAGGGGATCAATTCCGTTTCCAAGGGATTTGCTCATCTTACGGCCCTGGGAATCACGGATCAGTCCATGAATCAGTACGTGGTGGAAAGGAACTTCTCCAGTCTGTTCTATTGCAGAGAAAACCATACGGATTACCCAGAAGAAGATGATGTCATATCCCGTTACCAATACGTCCGTAGGGAAGAAATAATCCAGGTCTTCTGTTTTGTCGGGCCAGCCTAAAGTGGAAAATGGCCACAGTGCAGAACTAAACCAGGTATCCAGGGTATCTTCATCCTGTGTCAGATGTGTGCTGCCGCATTTCGGGCAAACGGTTGGTACTTCTTTGGATACAACAATTTCTCCGCAGTCATCACAGTAATATGCCGGTATCCGGTGTCCCCACCACAATTGTCTGGAGATACACCAGTCGCGGATATTCTCCAGCCAGTGAAGATAAATCTTGTCAAAACGCTCCGGTACGAAATTCAAAGTATGGTTCTTAAGTGCTTCAATTGCCGGTTTTGCCATTTCTTCCATCTTAACAAACCACTGCTGCTTGATCATTGGCTCTACAGTTGTCTTGCAGCGGTCATGGGTTCCAACATTATGGGCATGGGGAACTACTTTTACGAGAAGTCCCATTTCCTCCAGATCTGCAACCATTGCTTTTCTGGCTTCATAGCGGCTCATGCCTGCATATTTACCACCCAGTTCATTGATGGTAGCATCATCATTCATAATATTGATTTCCGGAAGATTATGGCGTTTTCCCACTTCAAAGTCATTGGGGTCATGAGCCGGTGTAATCTTTACGCATCCGGTTCCAAATTCCTTGTCAACATATTCATCTGCTATAACCGGGATTTCCCGGTCAGTCAACGGCAGTTTCAACATTTTACCAACCAGGTGCTTATAGCGGTCATCCTCCGGATTTACTGCAACAGCCGTATCTCCCAGAAGTGTCTCCGGTCTTGTGGTAGCGATTTCAACAAAAGCATTCTCTTCCCCTGCTACCGGATAATTAATGTGCCAGAAATTTCCTTCCTGATCCATATGCTCTACTTCTGCATCCGAAATAGAGGTCTGGCATACCGGACACCAGTTAATAATTCTGGAACCCTTGTAGATATATCCTTTTTCATACAATTTGATAAATACTTCTTCAACCGCTTTGGAACATCCCTCATCCATGGTAAAGCGTTCTCTGTCCCAGTCAGCAGAGGAACCTAGCTTCTTCAGCTGGTTGATGATCTTTCCGCCGTACTCTTCCTTCCACTGCCATGCATGCTTTAAGAATTCTTCTCTGCCAATCTCATCCTTATCAATTCCCTGTTCCTTCAGCTTCTCAATGACTTTGACTTCCGTAGCTATCGCTGCGTGGTCCGTTCCCGGCTGCCACAGTGCATTATATCCCTGCATTCTCTTATAACGAATCAGAATATCCTGCATGGTATTATCCAGCGCATGCCCCATATGAAGCTGTCCCGTAACATTCGGCGGCGGCATCACAATCGTAAAGGGCTTTTTGCTCCTGTCTACTTCTGCGTGAAAATATTTCTTGGTCATCCACTTATCATATAAGCGGTCTTCAATTCCTTTCGGATCATAAGTCTTTGCTAATTCTTTGCTCATTGTCCAATAATCTCCTTTTTCATTTTTATACTCCTGCATACCGCAGACAGTTCTGCGGTATTGCACCAATAGAAAGTTTGAAACGCTTCTTGTTACAAACTTAGCTGCCCATGCAGATACCTCTGCGCATACATATGGGTTATAAATTATACGGATTCCCATTTTCCAGCCTGATTTTGCATAAAAAAATGCCCCTTGCTTCTGCAAAGGGCGAATAATCCGCGGTACCACCTTTATTTATATTTACAAAAAACTCTGCAAATATATCTCAGCCATCCGATAACGTGGATGATACGTGAAAATCTACTTCAGAGTGAAATCTTATCCTAAGTGCAACCCGCCTAAAATACGTCAGGTGGCACTCGATATCCGGCAAATCCGCCAGGTTATCCACAATTTCATCCGGTTCAATCCTCCGGTTCAAAAGCTACCTTCCATTCACATTGCCTTGAATATTCTTCCAGCCGATGGAATATTCTCTCTGTCAGGATATTGAATGTACTCCTCTTTCTCACTACCTTTTTATTATGATATCATTTGTGATATATTTTCCATAATAATCAAGATGGGGGAATTTGTCAAGGGATTTTGTAAAAAAAGAGAAGAAACCATTTTTCCTTTAACCAAACCTTTTCTATACAACGGAAACTTGCTATCCCGCTTCCCTTGCAGTACAATAAACACAGAACTATCATTACACCCCACCTAACCCAAGGAGGAATCACATGAATATTAAAAATGTACACTGTTTAACCTTCAGCCCCACCGGCACCACCAGAAAAATTACAGATGCAATTTCTGCTGTCTTTCAAACCAAGGTTCATTATCACGATGTCACCTATGACAGAGCAAAAGACATCCCTTATTTCACCGATACGGATTTGCTGATCGTGGGCGTCCCGGTCTATGGTGGCAGAATCCCCGCATTACTGGAAGACTTCTTTAGCCGCCTGCATGGAGCACATACACTTTGTATTCCTGTCGTTGTCTATGGAAACCGGGCTTTTGAAGATGCATTGCTGGAATTGTCCGACCTGCTGATAGCCCAGGGTTTTGTAATTGCAGGCGCAGGCGCTTTTATCGGGGAACATTCTTATGGAAATGAAATTGCAGGCGGGCGTCCCAATGTGTCTGATCTGGCTACAGCCACAGAGTTTGCCGAGGCCCTGCGGTTTAAGTTAGATGGCATTACAACTGCTGATGATTTGAAACCAATACATATTCCGGGTCACCATCCCTATAAAGAACGTTCCGCCCCAGGCATCCCATGGGCACCCGCTACAACAGATTCCTGCAACGATTGCGGAATCTGTGCCACCGTCTGTCCTATGGGCATCATTGACCGGGATGATCCCAAAAAGATTACGGATCCCGGCAGCTGCCTGCATTGCTGTGCCTGTGTAAAGACCTGTCCAAAGAATGCTAAAGTTATGGAATCCGAATTTTATAAAAAGTTCCGTGGATTCCTAATTGCGAATTGTTCTGAGATACAGAAAAGTCCGGAAATCTTTGTCTGATTTTTAATTAAAAAAGCTTCAAACCTCATCATTCGGTTTGGCAAAAGCTATCATTTTCTTACTTGCATACAGTGAATTGCCAGAAGAATATCTGAACAATAACATACTTTTCTGATTTGCTTATGTGTTATATTTACTAAGATTATATTAGACATTATATGGAAAACATGTTATGCTATATTTCTGGAATAACCGCTACAGGGTGGTTGCCCTCCTACTTTATAGGATGGGGGGTGGTGCTATGAGTACATATCAAGTATTGACATTATTGTTTGTATTTGGGACATTTTTACTCGCACTTCTTGCCTACATTGACAAGAAATAACAAAAAACTACCCTGTTCTCGTAAAACAGGGTAGTTTACTTCCAAAAGGAAATTCCTTTGAGGACAACTGCCTAGGACGGGCGGTTATTCCTTTTTGTAATACAATCATATCACTTCTTTCTAAAAAAGTCAAACAATTGGCACATAATGTTTACATTAGAGCATTGCAATGTAAAATATACTCGATCCCAATGAGGAATCCGCCATAATTAAAATAAGATTGATTATTATCCAATGCGGTCTATAGATAATTCCCATTCCGTCCCTGCAAACACTACCTCTATTTCCCGAGGCACCCGAACCCTGCATTCCTTCCTTCCCTCTTCCCGGATCCATTCAATATGGATGGCTCCATGGGGTGTGGGCACATCCCCTCTGCACCATTTCATATCCCATGACGGTTCCGTGATCTCTACTTTTGCAAAACCGTCCTCTATCATCTGGACTCCCAGTGCATATTTAATGAAAAAATATGCAGGTGAAGCCGACCAGGAATGGCAATAACTTCTGGTTCTGCTGACTTCATAGAAGCCGGGAAATACCTCCCAGCAGGTGGTGGAATCGTATTTCAGCATTTCCCCCCACCGGATTTTAATATCATCCATGATTTCCTGTATTCTACCCATTTTAGCAAGGCATTCGTACTGGTAATACAGCATAAACGGAGATCCTGCCTGTATCATATTGACAGGTGGATCCATGATATAATTTTCTACGATCCGCTTCTTCTCCACATCCAGGATTCCATCGTAGAGCAGCATTAAAATATGTGTCTGGATGCTGAATGTGCGGGACATGCCATACTCCGGTGAAAAACCGTCCCGATACATTTTTTGATTATAATCCCAGAGTTTCGTTTCCATATAAAGAAGCAGCTTCATCTGACAGCCTTCGAAAAATGCCACATCTTCCTGATTGTCAATTTTCTCTGCATATGCAGCGGCTAATCCGTAACAGTATGCCAGAACTGCCTGCTGTCCTGTAACGACTCCATAATTATGAATATCCATATCCGCCCAGTCCATCATATTCCAGGCGTTAATCAGGAATCCTCCATCTTCTTGTATAAATCCTGCATAATACTTAAGCGTCTCTTTTACCGCGCCATACATTTCCGGAAAAATACTGGTATCTCCGCTGACTTTTCCATACTGGAAAATCGAAATAATCCAATTCATCGTCCACATGGGAATGGACGTATTCCAGTCCGTAGGCGTCAGGGCGTTTAACAGAGGCGTGTTTGATCTTGCTTCTGCCGAGAGCTGTATGCTGCGTTTTATCAGGTCGTAATCTCCAAACAGGTAGGCACAGGTAACTGCGCTGATACCCGCATCTCCAATCCAGAAAGCCTGTTCATAAGTGGGGCAGTCCGTAAAACTGTCTTCCATACAGAGCTGATGGGTATGGCGGCACATTTCATAAATCCGGTTTATCAGGTAGTCATCACATACAAATCCTCCGAAATTTCCCGGAGCATACGTTGCGTAGTTGATTCTGAAATCCCGTATCATTACCTGCTCCCTGCATTCCCGGAAAGTCAGCATGGCATAACGCATCCCCATACGTGCCATACACCGGTATGACTGCCATCCTTCTTTGCAGATGTAACGGACGCTGTTGTTCAGACCTATGGTATAATCGATCTCCCCCTGATACATATTTTCAAAACAGTAGATATCCAAAATGGTTCCAGCCGGTGCTTTTATGGTAAATTCCAGACTTCCGGCATAGATATCCTCATAATCCACGATAATCCGGTTAAAGCCATCGAACACCGGCGGATCTAACAGGGTAACTTCCTGATTGTCCCATAGCATTCCAAGATGACGGGGCAAAACGGCTGACTCAGCAATTACACGGTCTCTCTTCGCCAGGGAATAGATATATGCATCAGCATAAATATACTGTGGTTTTACATAGGTAACCGGACCTCCTGTTTCCTCAAATTCATTTAGGGAAGCTGCAGCAAACAGGCGTTTATGAATATCTGGATATTCTTCCAGCCGGTTATATTCATCCAACCCTCCGTATACTTTTTCAAATCCATCGATTTTGGGGACGATTCTGCACGTAGGGCCTTTTACAAAAAAGCCGCCTTCAGACAACAGCTTTTCCGGAAAGCACAATTCCATATGGCAGTATAAGTCATCAAATTTTCCCGAAATCTGCATCAGGAAAAAGTGTTTTCCTTCTGTTAGAAATACTGAGATCTCCCTATGCTCATTGGATACCTCATACAATTTGCCGTCTATGGTAAAGTCCCCGATTATTCCATTCCAGGTCCTGTTCGGGAATGCAACCACACCCTCCATATCCTTTGGTGCAAGAAACTCACATCCCAGAAATCCGGAAAATATCGTCTCGTCAGCATCTTTTCGTCCCGGGAAGAAAGCATTTCTGGTATTCACTGAGATCTGCTGGCATCCGGGCATTACCTCCTGTATCCTCACAACCTTACCCGGGGTCTTAGCCGCCCTCTGAAATTGACGCAGCGGGTTCTGCTTTAACCTGCCTTCCCAATCTTCCAATATTCTGGCTGTGCCCCAGCTTTTTGAAATCGCTGCGTCCTCTGTCCATCTGCTGTCAAACCGATTGGCGTCGTAATAGTCACTAAATCCCAGATTTACATTCCTCTTTACCGTATGGGAAATGTGTCCCAGGTCTTTTGCACATTTTGTCTCTGCCCCGGATGCTGCTAATACAGTATCTCCACAGGAAACCTGAAACCATAATCCGCCATCTTGTGCAACCGTCTGATAGGTAGACCACCCATAACTCCACACCCGCACTGCAAGGAAATTTATGCCGGGTTTTACATCCGGAGTCATATCATAGGAATCGTAAAATAGTTCCCCGGGACCACATCGGATAGGTCCCCTCCCTAGTTCTTTTCCGTTTAAACAGACAATATATCTGGTGACTCCACAGATCAACAGCTTTATATCAGCCCCCAAAGCAGAAGATTCTGCGTAAAATTCTGTAGTAAAACAACCTCTTTCATTTTCTGACTCCTGATTTTCCCGGATCCAGATCCACTTTCCTTTCATTATAATACCTCCTGGCATGTACAGTCCTGTACTCATATTTTTAAAAGTCCATCCCGTATGGGAATTCCTCCCGTTAAACGATCCGCCCTTTTCCAGGCGCACCTCATCCCTTCACTGCACCACCGGTCAACCCCGCCACAATCTGGTCTGAGAACAGAAAATATATAATAATGACAGGTATCAGTGCAACAGTTGCTGCTGCGAAAACCTTATTCCAGTTTGCAAGAAAATTAGCAGTATAGGAATACACTCCCAGGGTAAGAGTCCTCACGGATGCCTTCGTCAGGAATACAAGCGGAAGATAAAAATCATTCCAGATGGTTACGAAATTCAAAAGTCCAACGGTAGCAATTACCGGTTTTGAAATAGGCGTAATGATGCTTTTAAATATCTGAAACTCTCCCGCCCCGTCTATACGTGCCGACTCAATTAAAGATTCCGGCAATTCATTAAAAAACTTCGTAAACACAAACACCGGGAACGACATATTTGCGGTATAAATCAGCGCCAGTCCCAGCAGATTATTGGTCAGATGAAGCCTGGAAAGCATGATATAAAGAGGCAGAATTCCCAGTTGAATCGGAAACATCAGTCCAACTAAAAAATAAGTCTGCAGAAATTTCCGGCTCTTAAACCGATATTGGGCAAGTCCGTATGCAACCATAGATGCCACGAGCACCAACAGCAGCAAAGATACTCCCACCAGAAAAATACTATTGAAAAAGTAGCGGAAAAATCCATCTTCACCGAGAACTATTTTAAAGTTATCCAGGGTAAATTCCTTTGGAAACCCGATGGTATTATTAATCAGGTCCTGCTTTGTTTTAAAGGATGAAAGAACTGTATTACCGATCAGGAAAATGGATAAAAAGGTATAGATCATCAGAATAACAGAGATGATATTCTTCCCGATTACTGCCCGTTTTGATTCAATTCTTCTGTTTGATTTCTTCTTGCGTTTTCCCATTACAATCCCCTCCTAATCCTTCTTACGCTTCAATAATTTTGTGGTGACCAGAGAAAACGTAAGGATAATAATAAACATGGCAACGCTGATACTGGAACCAAATCCGATAGACGTTTCTCCGAAATAAGTGCCTCCAAAGGCGTAACGGTAGAACACCATATTGACAAAATCAATCTTATTATTTACCCCTCCCTGAGGACCAACCAGAATATAAGGGATATCAAACATCGTCAGCGCATAGATCACGCTGAGCGTAATATTCGTAGACATAGAAGCGCTAAGTGATGGCAGTACTACATACCGAAACCTCTTCCATCCGCTTGCCCCGTCAATGATGCTGGCTTCGATTACTTCTTCCGGTATCTCCTGCATATCAGCATAGAAGATCATCATACCGGAACCGATACACTGCCAGATTACCACCATTACAAATATTTTAAATACCAGGTCCGGATTACCCAGCCAGGCACTTTTTGCCTGGTTTCCAAACAGGCTTCCAAGAATATCATTAAGAACCCCGATATTGGGATCCAGCATAATAATTGCAAAAAATCCTACAATCGATGTACTGATAACATATGGCAAAAACAACATCATACGGATGTATTTATGGCATTTGATCTTAATATAGATCATATAGGCAAAAAAGATTTGAAGCGGTGTAATTATAAGCAATACGCAGACAAGGTATTTAATGTTATTGCCCAGTGCATTAAAGAATATTTTTGACATTCTGGGATCAAACATCAGCTTTCTAAAATTATCCAGACCAATAAACTTCATATCTCCAATGCCGCTCCATTCAAAGAAACTAAAATATACGGCGCATATAATCGGCACAATCATAAATATGGTATAAATTATAAATCCCGGCGCTATAAAACCAATGTATGCCTTTCTTTTTCTCATTGCAGGTACCCCCTTTATAGTAAAATCAGGGGGTGTTGTACAAACACCCATCTGGATGGTACAACACCCCTTTCCTATCCGTCTATCCTGTTTTAACGGGTCAGTGCCGCAAGTTCATCCGTAAATTCCTGTGCTGTCATGCCTTTGGTAAATACTTTCGTCTGATCCTCTTCCCATACATTTCTGGGGCTCTCCCCTTCTTTTTCCAGGTATCCCAAAATACTATAATAACTCTCTGTCTGGATATCAAACTGGGCAATCTCATTAATCACTTCATTGTCCGACACAATTTTACCGGTACATGGAATGGAGTCCAATGATTTAATCCATGCTGTCTGTCCTTCCAGGCTGGAAAAATAGTTAACAAATGCAAGGGCTGCATCGGGGTTTTCCGTGTCTTTGCTGACAGAAAATCCAACGGAGCTGGTTCCTACAAATGGTCTTGTACCATCTTCTGTAGGCAGCTGGAATGCGCCAAAATTAAGCTCGGGGTTATTTTCCTGGATAGTCTGGATATTCCAGGTTCCTTCGATACACATCGCTGCGTCGCCTTTAGAAAATGCCAGTAATGCCCCTGATTCGTCCACTCCGGTATACCCTGGTCCGTAATATCCTTTATCTGCCCATTCCAACATCTTGTTATATGCTGCTACTACTTTGGGATCATTTACCTTAGCTTCCCCGGTATCCACATATCCCTGAATCCAATCCAATGCTGTGGCTGCCAGTACCGGTTCAAACTGGAATAAAATTGCCCACGGATCGGAAGCACTAAATGAAATCGGAAGATAGCCTGCATCATTGACAGCAGCCAGAGCCGCTTCAAATTCACTGAATGTCTTCGGCACTTCCAGTCCCAGTTCTTTAAAAATGTCTTTGTTATAGAATACTGCACGTCCGCCTACTTCTGCAGTCGGAGATGCATAGACCTTATCGTCTACCTTAACCAGGCTCATTGCACTTGTACCATCGTACAAGGAGAAATCCACTTTATCGGTCAGATCCATTAAAAGATCCTGTTTAACATAGGCTTCCAGATTCGTGGTAGCTGTTCCGTTGGTCCAGAACAAGTCCGGTGTTTCCCCAGCCTGCATAGCTGTCTGGAGGAGATTATAGTACTGGTCGGAGGTCTTAATCTGGTACTCTACCTCCACATTTGGATATTTCTTATTGAATCCTTCAATTACAGCCTTAAGCGGTGCCTCAAACTGTGCCGTATGCTCCCATACTACCAGTTTTCCGCCAACATCTGCCGCATTTGCATCCGCGCCTGTACTTGCCTTTTCTGTCGCCTTATCTGTCGCTGCTTCGGTGGTTTCAGAAGCCTTAGCCTGTGTTTCTTCTGCTTTCTCTGTATCAGCCGCCGCTTCGGTGGTCTCTGCAGCTTTCGTCTCTTTTGACTGTGTCTCTGCAGGCGCCGTGCCGCCTCCGCATCCAGACAATATACCTGCCGCCATACTTACGCACAATAAAGCACTGATCATTTTCTTCTTCATATTGATACCTCCCATATCATTTGATGTATTTATTCTAACAAGAAGGCTTCTTTTTAACTAGTAAGAAAATTCATTCATTTATTCAATATCTTTCTGTCTTTTCCAGACTTCTCTCATCTTGTTCACGATATTACGATTTGTTCACAAAATTTATATCGGAATCTACAATACCGCCTTTTCGGAATTCTCCCACTGTTTTACCGGTAATCTGCTTGAAAACCCGAAAAAAATAATTACTGTTCATAATCCCGACTTTAGCTGCTATTTCCTCTACGGATGCTTCTCCCTTTAGCAGCAGGGGTTTTGCTTTTTCTATCCGCAGGCAATTCAGGTAATGGACAAAAGTATCCCCCGCATGTTTCTTAAAATACTGGCAGAAATACGCCGTACTCATGTGAAAGTATTCAGCAACCTCCTTTAGAGACAGTTCCTTGGCATAGTTTTCTTCCAGATACAATTCTATTTTCTCGGCAATACTCTCCTTATCCATAAGATAAGACTGCACTCGTTTTCGAATATCGGACAGCCACAGCAGCAATTCCTGTCCTGAATCAAAACTGTTGACCAAAATATAATTCGGAACTTCTTCTTCTTGAAACAACTTTATAAACCCAGTCTGGTAATATTTACCCAGATAATCTTCCATGTCATGTATAAACTTCACAACCTGCAGCTTCACTTCTTCCGGAGGCCGGTTAGCCTCCTTACAGGCTTTTAAGAACCGTTCCATCTGTACGGATGCCTCTTCCATCCAGTGTTCGCTAAACGCCTCTTCTTTATCAAAAACAGGTGCCGGATAATATGGATTCCTGGGTGTGGAATCACGAAGTTCTATCAGCCTGGAAGTTTCATAGTAAAAAGACAGGCTGCAGCCATCTTTTGCTTCCTTATAAAAATCGTTCACCTGGCTGAGACAATCAAATGTATCCGTTATGGACAGATACAGATTTTTATTAAAATAATTCTTCATATTTTTTCTGGCATTCTGATAAAAATCCAGTACCTTCTTATTGATCTGTTCGGATGTCTCATCCGGCTCAAAGCACAGAATGCAGAATACTTCTTTTCCGTGCCTTAGAAAACATTCTCCCATGTGGTTAATGTTTAAAATCTCCTGAAGAATCTCAACGAGGAAGTCATAATCGGTATTTTCTTCACTGATTGTTGTCCTCTCTCCCGTTCCTCTCAGGTTCATATAAGCAATGCGATAACATTTCTCTCCGTCTCTTCCTTCAAAAAAAACGGGATTATCATTTCTGCCTGTGGTGATCATTCCCTTTTTTAACTTTTTCTGATAAATCTGGGAAACCAGCCTGGGAAGCTCATCTTCGGAAAGCTCATGCTTCAGTATGTATTTATCCACACCCAGTTCCATGGCGCTTCTGGCATAAGAAAAATCCTCATAGCAGCTTAGGACAATAACCGCCATATGGGACATCTGGGATTTCAGATGCCGGATCAGTTCCAGCCCGGTTTCACCGGTCAAACGAATATCCGTAATCAGCACATCTGCTGTATTCTGCTGAAAATATCGTTCTGCATCTTCACCTGATCCAAAAGCTGCTGCCACTTTCATTTCCGAAGAATATTCGTCCAGACACATTTTCATCCCCAGACGTACCAGTATTTCATCTTCTACAATTACAATATTAATCAAAATTTATACCTCCCCCTCTTTCTCCCCACTAATGACCGGAAGCCGCAATAAAACCTCCGTCCCTTCGTTCTTACTGCTCACAATAGACACCCGGTAGCTCTCCCCATAGTTTAGGCGTATCCGCTCCATTACATTTACAATACCTACATGATCCATTCCCTTAGAGGTATCCTTCACATTACAATCAGCCAGAACACTGGTGTCGAAGCCTTTCCCATTATCCCTTATCTTTACATAAAGTGCATCTTCTTTATAAAACTCCATATATATCCTGCCTCCATCCGGCTTCTCTCCAAACGCATACTGAATACAGTTCTCCACAAATGGCTGCAAAATCAGTTTTAATATTTTTAAGTCCTTCAGTTCCCCGGGCAGATCATATTCAAAATCAAAATTCATAAAACGCATTTTCTGGATATAGACATAGCATTTCAAAAGTTCTACTTCCTGCTGAAGGGTAATTTCCTCATTTGTATTATAGGTAACGCTGACCATGAGTTTAATCAGTGACTCAATCATCCTCTTAATGTTTGTCTGCTTATTAGCTGCTGCCATCCATTTAATAGTATTTAATGTATTATAAATAAAATGAGGACCAATCTGCATGGAAAGAACTTTGATTTTTTCTTCATTTTTAGCCTTTTCTTCCTCCCGGATATCCCGGATCAGACATTGTATTTCATCCACCATATAATTAAAATTCGCAGTCAGCATTCCCATTTCATCTGCGCTTCCGTTTTCCTCTATTCTCTGAAAATCCCGCTCGGACACTCTGCGAAGTCCCGTACTGAGATTCTGCATTGGCTTGAAAATGTAATGGGATAAAATGTAATAGGCGGTAAACAGGAAAACCGCATAGAGGCATGCTATCACCCCAGCCATCCATTTAATATAATTGACATCCTTAAATATAACACTTTGATCTGTCACCGTTAAAAGTACCCAGTCATTTACCCCGGATGAGGAACAGACCACAGTCTTCTTTTTACCGGTATCCGGGTCCTGATAAGAAAAGGAGCCGTTTTGCTGTGTGATAGCTTTTGTAAACAATTCGCCATTTTGTACAAGCCCTGTCTCATCCTCATAATTGCTGGTGACGATGTGCCTGTTCTGGGAGATAATATAGTAATCCGTGCCTTCTTCATGATAGATCGGATTTTTTAAAATATTGGTAAACAAATCCTCTGAAAAAAACAGCCACAGGGTTCCCACATTTTGTTTTGCTGAGTTGATTGCCCTCGCCAGTGCAAAGTTTTTCGGCCTCTGGTTATAGGATGCCGACATCTGCTCTGTTGGAATCCAGACCACCTTTCCTTTCTTCTCCAGAACCTGGTTCAGATGTTCCTTGCGGTACTCCTCCCAATTCAGATAGTGATAACCGGAATTATATATAATACCATCCAGATCCAGCACTGCTGAAACTATATATTTTTCGGAATTCACGATGCTGCTTAAGAGCTGTGATATGTACTGGTCTTCCTGGGAATAATCCTCCCTGTTAATATAATTTTTGGCAGCCTCATTATAATACAGGGACATGGAAGTATCCTTGTAACTTGAGAACTGCAATTCAATATTTTTATGGGTTTCTTTCATGATGTTCTGCTTTTCTGAAATGATGCTCTTTAAAGCATATGAAAAATAGCTTTTTACAAAAAAGCCTAAAAAGAAAATACTTGGAATGATAACACAGACAACAAAAATAACAATAATTTTGCTTTTTAGCTGAAAAATGATTTGATGATGACGTCTTTCTTCCATAGAACCCCCCGTCCTATTTAAAAAATCTGCATATTTCGATCTTTTTATCTACATTTTAATATATAACAAAAATCAAAGAATGTCAAAAAAGGACAGCCTGTTTCCAGGATGCCCTTTCACTTTTAGAATCTCAAGCAGGCAGGATCACTTCCGCAAGAATCGATTCACACTTCATAAATTGGTTAGATTTATTCATTTTCATATTGAACCCGGACCATAATATCCTGGTTATAGTTACCGAAACCGGCACCAAAAAGCGTGAGTCCTCCCACATGCTCCGACTCTTTCTCCACTTCAAAACGAAAACGGATTATCCCTGCCTTTTCCAGCTGCAGCTGGTCCAGACCCACATTTGATATCTGCAGTCCGTCCACATAGGTTCCACTGTGGTTAATGACTAACAGTTTTAACAGCCCAAACTGGTTCAGGCTTCTGCTCCACCACAGCGGCGTATATATGCCGTGCCTTCCGCCAAAATCCCCGGGACTTGTCCACTTTCCCAGGGACTGTCCATTGAGTTTGAATGTGACATCTGACATCCATTCGTTGTTGTAGCTGGGAGCCTCGGATGAAATCTCAAAACAGAGTGTGATCTGGGATATATGATGTCCCGGTGACAGCAGTCTGGACATGTTGTACTCCACATATCCCTGGGTAAACCAGATGATCCCTGCATCCACATGCTCGGGTCTTGCAAAATCTTCCGGATTATCCCAGCCGCCAATCCTACGATCTACGGTTGCCAGACCGCAGGTGGGGTATACTTCGTAACCGCAATAATCTCCCACCTTAAATTCAGTCTCCAACAGGCTCATTTCTTTTTTGTCCTGCTCCTTTGCATCCATCAGAATTTCATCCACCTTAAGCCGGCAGATTTTCTGGTTTCCCTTGCCTCCGCATTCTGTCAGCACATCGATAATCCCAGCCTCTGAAAGCTTTTTAATATGGCTGGTAATGGCGCCATTTGTGATGTGAAGCGCCGATGCCAGCTCCCGCATATTCATTTCTTTATTTTTTATAAGCAGCTTTATGATATTTACTCTGAGATCGGAGCCCAAAGCTTTAAATACCAAAGCACCTTCTTCTAAATTGTTTATTACCAGCATATATTGTCCTTCCTGAATTACTCATCCGGTATCTAAAAGTGAAATTTCTTATGAAGTTCAACCATAAAATCTTTCCATTTAAAAATGACCAGTGCCGCAATAAATAAAAATGACAGCCCGGAACAGATCACAGAAGGATAGTGAACGCCTACGCATCCTGTCAAAATCAGCAGAAAAGGAACGATTCCAACACCGGCAGACATCACATAATAGATCATATACTCCGGAGGGCTTAATTGCTGAACCTTTGAAATAGTCAGGATCGATATTGTAGTCAACAGGCTGATGCCCGGCAGTACATAATCAATTGACCACCTGTTCCACCCGGTAAACGCGTCCCAGGCTAGGCAACAGGCAATAATGAGCAGTAGCTGCCACATGGCGTTTTTCAACAGGTTCCGTCGTTTATAAAATCCTACAGCAAGTGCCAGCCACATACAGAGCATTGCTCCGCCTACGAACAAAGACCAAATACTGTGAGGCGTTATAATTACATTAGCCATAACACAGACCACCACTGCTGCCAGACACAAGAAGGAAAACAGCTTAAAAAACTGCATGCCCGGATACACCGGTTTTCTCTTTTCCGGATATTTATCCTTTAACATCTCCACTTCAATGTCCTGTTCATTTAAAATGCGGAAGAAATTCCGCTGTACATTTTCACTTTCAAACCTGGATGTGAAACTTAAAATAACATGGTCTTCAAAAGAACACATACAGAGTTCCGTTTTCGGCGTACTGGTGAACACGTGAAACCATTTTATATATGGCCGGTAAATCTCCGGCATATCCACAACGCCCATATTAGAAAAGATTGCGGTTACATTTTTAGATGTAAATTTAGCTGCTGCAAGCAGGCAGAGATTTTTAAGCGCCAGCGGTGCCACTCTTAAAAAAGGATTCTGCTCCAGATTCATGAATTCATTCATCCTGCCTGCTACCCGCTCCTTGGTAAGTTCTATTTTAAAAAACTCTTTTACATGGTTTACCACGTCTTCAAATGTGGTAACTCCCGTTTCAAACTGGTATCCGGCATCAATCCAGCTAAAAAAATTCAGCATGGACTGGGACGGAAAATATTTGCGCAGATTAACCGGTATCATCAGTACTACCGGATATTTCTCCTGTCTGGGACTCATCTCCCTGTGGATCGCGCACAGATAAACTGCTGTTAGGAATACGGTCATTGACACGCCGTATTCTCTTGATTTCTCCAAGAGCTGCTTTACGGACACCATACCTTCCGTAATGTGCATATTTTCATAATCTGATTTCAATCCCCGCAATTGATAGGAATGAACAGATTTTTGTTTCTCCTCTGATTTCTCATCTGATTTTGTTTTGGAATAATATTTAAAGAAGCTGTCATCTTCCATATCTGCATCGGTAAGGTCCTGGCTGTCCAGAGGGACTTCTTCTTTAAAATCCTCTTTGTGGGCAGTCAGAATATAATTTTTCACCAGTTCTCTGGTAAACTGCATTGCGCCTGTACCATCAGTCAGCGCATGGAAAACCTCAAAGTTAATTCTGTTTTTGAAATATGTTACTTCAAATAAAAGACTCTTCTTATCCCGGACATAGATATTGCTGCACGGAAGTTTACTCTCTTCCTTTACTACAGGGCGCAGGGGGCTTTTCTCCAGATAAAACCAGAAAAACCCTTTCCGCATCACGGAGCAGAACATGGGATAAGCCTCTATTGTTTTATCCAACGCCTCCTGCAGGATTTCTTCCTGTATCGTTTCCTTTAAATCACAGGAAAAACGAAATACTCTGGTATCCTTTTTCCCACTGGTAGCCGGAAATATTTTTGCCGCATTATCTAATTTTCGCCAACGGGTCAGCTTGGTCTCAGCCATTTCCTAGACCCCCTTTAAAAAACTGTTTATAATTTCAAAACTCTCCTGAACATGGTAACTCATAATCCCGAGCGCAAAAAAGCCATGCAGGGCATCCTGAATGCGATGCACCTCCACTGCAGTTCCCGCTTCCATTAATTTTCTTGCATATTCCTCTCCCTCATCCCGGAGAGGGTCAAATTCCGCTGTAATAACCAGCGTCCTGGGCAATCCGGAGAAATCCTGTGCCAAAAGCGGTGCAAAGTACGGATTCTGCCGGTCTTCGTCACAGCTTTGGTACAAATCCAGATAGTCGCTCATTTTCTTTGCCGTCAATAAAAAATCTGTCCCGTTTTCCTGTACGGATAAAAAAGGGGAATTTTCAGAATAATCATTGCTGACAGCCGGATAGATCAGGATCTGTCTCTGCGGGACAAATTCCTGCCGGTCCCTCGCCATCTGGCAGATGGCTGCAGTCAGATTACCTCCTGCACTGTCACCGATAATCGTAATCCGCTCAGGGTCAACGTTTAAAATCAAACGGTTCTGATAGACTGCTTTGACAACTGCATAGCAGTCCATCAGCCCAGTTGGAAAGCGATGTTCCGGTGCAAGCCTGTATTCGATGGATACCACAACATGACCGGTGCTTTTCGCCATACGGGCACAGACCCGATTATAATTTTCAACGCTTTCCGTGACCCATCCGCCTCCATGAATGAAAATCAAAACCGGACAGGTATTGCCCTGCGTTCCTTCCCCGGTTAAGATATCTTCATCCGGCATATAGATTCTGACCGGCACCTGATAATCACCATTGTAAATCTTATCATCAATTGTCTTATAGAAAACCTTTAACGGGTCAATCGATTTAAGATTAGCCAGATGTCTGGCTGATTCTATTTCGATCCCACCATAAGACAGCGCCTTCAGTGCCATTCTGAGCGGTTTATTTATCGCCATTCTATTCTCCTTTGGTATTCAGCTGCCCTTTAACCAAAAGCAGATTAAAGCCCATTGGATTTAAGACAATTCCCTTTGCCTGCTCCACAACAACTTTATTCAGATTCTGGAAAGGCATTGCAATCGCCCTGAATTTCTTTTCTTTATTGAATTTATGGAATTCTCCCGGGTCAGTGAATACCGGCTGGTATACATCGCCATTCTCGTATTTTACAAAAGGCACCATAATATTTTTATTATCTCTGGTGAGTTCCTTGGGTTCTTCTTCGCCTTCATTTAATTCCTTGAATTGAATCGGAACCAGATAATTCCCTCTTCTTATATTAACCAGCATTTCTTCTTCTAATTCCCGTAACCCCTGTTTTTCTTCTTTTTCTACAGGTCTTCTCAGTTCCTGCATGAAATAGAGTGCAGTGAGCTGCAGTTCCGGATTCAATACCGGGATTTTTTCTTTCGGTGCGTTGGTATAATCCGGTTTCTTGCATAATTCTTCCAGCTGGATCTCCAGTGAATTCACCCCGTGGTCAATTACCACTGCATTCGCTCCCATGGGGAATAAGTTAATATAGAAGCCCAGGAACTGGTCCTTATTGAATTTGATAATCTGGACCGGATTTTTTTCCTCGTTTAATTTTGCTGCTTCACGTTGCGCAAACTGTTCTCTGGAAAATATGAAAATCTGGTCATTAAAGGTTTCTTCATCACAATGAATATAAGGCATGTTAGTTCCCTTTGAAAACAGCACAAACATTTCCTCTAATACTTTCAGTTTTTCTAAAACTACATTATAAAGAAATTTAGATTTTGTCTCAAAAAACTTAAATGCATTTTCATCTTCTTTGTTCTGTTCCATTAAAGATCTTCCGGTTTGGCACAGGATAATGATCTCCTGCATGTCCAGCTCTTTATATTTTTCAACCTGAAAGTCATTGCTGACTAATAATTTCTTAAGTTCCTGTTGTCTTTCCTCAGTCATAGTTTTTCCCCTTGCATTTTATTTTATGTGAATATATGCATTTATTATACACTACCAAGATAAAAAAGTCAGCACTTATTTGGGGGTTTTGTGGTGGAAAATGGGAATCAGGAAATATTCTATTGATATTATAGATATAAGTTTGACGGATTTTCTTGCATATTCTGACAGAAAAACTATTCATTTTCACTACTTTATGATCTCTTGCATATTTAATAGTACATTGATAATATTAGATTTTATTGTTGATGTAAACCTAAACGTAATTAAGGAGTGATAGATATGAATAATGATAATCAGCTGTATGGCATCGACTTACTGCAGGATGTCGGTCCTACAGGCCCCACCGGGCCCACCGGACCGACAGGGCCTACCGGACCCACCGGTGCAGACGGAAGTATAGGGCCCACAGGTGCCACAGGCGCTACCGGCGCTAATGGTTCCACGGGTCCCACTGGCTCCAGGGGAGCTACCGGGCCAAACGGCGCCACAGGCATAACCGGACCTACCGGCAGCACTGGTGCCACTGGTGCAAATGGCTCTACCGGACCTACTGGAATTACTGGCGCTACCGGTGCAAATGGCTCTACAGGACCTACTGGAGCTACTGGCTCTACCGGACCTAACGGCGCTACCGGATCTACCGGCGCTAAAGGCAGCACTGGTGCCACTGGTGCAAACGGCTCTACCGGACCCACCGGAGTTACCGGCGCTACCGGAGCCAATGGAATAACCGGACCCACCGGGGCTATAGGTGCTACCGGACCAAACGGTGCTACAGGAAGCACTGGACCACGTGGCAATACCGGCGTTACCGGCGCTAACGGGGCCACCGGCGCTACTGGCTCTACAGGGGCTACAGGAGCAAATGGTATCACAGGTCCTACTGGGGCAACGGGTAATACCGGAACTGCCGGAACTACAGGTGCCACTGGTGCAATTGGGGCTACTGGTCCTACCGGGGCTAACGGTTCAAACGGTGTAACGGGTGCCACCGGAGCAACAGGCTCTAACGGAGTTACCGGACCTACCGGCTCGAACGGTGCCACTGGAGCTACCGGCGCCACCGGAGGTACCGGGCCAATTGGAGCTACCGGACCTACCGGTGCTGATGGAATTACCGGCCCTACCGGCGCTACCGGAACAACGGGTGGAACCGGGGCAGATGGGGCTACCGGCGCTACCGGACCCAGCGGTGCTACAGGAGCTACCGGACCTGACGGGCCTGTTGGACCTACCGGATTAACCGGTGCCACTGGCGCAAATGGCGCTACAGGAGCTACAGGACCCGATGGGGCCACCGGACCTACCGGTGCCGACGGTCTTGAGGGTCCGACCGGTACCAGGTAATTCGTACAACAAATTACTTTTTTCGTGATACCGGTTTACGTTTGTAAACTCGTACATTTTACCATGCCACTTATTTGACACTTACAAAAGCCACTTCGCAAATAGAAAATGGCATACTAGCACTTTCTGTTACTTGAATTAAAGTATATTATCTGCAATATTATTTAAATACTTCTGATCATTTCCCCTTCCACCGCATCCCAATCTGATTCAATTGTTGAACTTCAGATTCATTCAGTTTGCTTTTTCTCATTCCAATGTATCGTTCCCGTTGAATTATTATCCAAACGCCTAGCTTTATTCCATTTTCCGTTATATAACCAGAAGGAACTTCCAAATCTCCGTATTTACTATAGTAACACCTTGCCTGTTCATAATATTCATCCCAGGATCTGAACTTTCGAATCTGCCAATTTATTCCTAATGCCTCTAGTTTGCTTATTTCCTCTGCTTTCATTTTATTCTTCTTATATCTTTTTCTCTGATAACTTATCCACTCTCCCAGTGGCAGTTCTTTTTCCATATACGCTCTGGGAATATCTATATTTTGATACTTCTCATAGTACTGCACACAATATTGATACCAATCATTCCAATGCATACGCAGCCCCAGCGCCCATTCCATTCCAATCTGGTTTAGCAAATATATTTTTCTATCATCTATCCGGTATACTCCTTTTTCATGGTATGCCATTCTTTGGCGTTCTATCCACCTGCCAAGGAGAAGCCCATCTTCTGTTTTAGACTTAGTTGGAATTCTAAGGTTATGGTTTTTCTCATAATACATCCTTGCCAGTTCATACCAGTCCTCCCAATCCAGGCGTGTATATTGGCGTCTGCTCATATTCTTCATTTTCCATCCTTTCGTATTTATGACACCTCAGTTCTTATATGCGCTGCAGCCTGGTTTTCTTCGTAACCATCTCCATCCACACACCTGAGCTTTTAGCATTTACGCATGCCAAACTACCTTTTTCCAGAACAACCTTTATCATTCTTATTTGCATTTTTATTTGTATTCTTCATGCTTAAATGCTAATCAGAATGAACTTCTTATCTTTTATCTATATTATCAAAAATCTGACACTTTTTCAATTATTTTTGACATTTGTCAATATAATGGCATTTTAAAAATGGCACTTTTTTATTCTTCTTTACAGCAAATGGCTGGTATTACATCTGGACAGTAATGATAGTGAAAGTGCAGTTACTATCTTGTTGTCGTACGGCTGGAGTTCCATCCGTACATAAAGTTTGAATATCAAATAATCACATTGTGCTATCGGAATAATTTTGATATAATATTCGAATATGCAAAACTTTTTATGATCAAAAAAACTGTTATTCTGCTTCTGAAAGTTTTCTTTTAAAGTCCGGCAAACGTTGCTTAGAATATTGGAAAGGATAAACATATGGCAAAAAAATTATCCCAATTCGGGAAATTAATGGATATACTGGAGATTACAATTACAGATCTCGCAGAACATTTACAGATAGATAAGACGACAATCAGCAAATGGAGATCAGGAACAAGGAAGCTTATAAAAAGATCTCCCCATTTTAACTCGCTGATTCTTTATATGATAGACAAAAACGAATCCATGTCTTCGCATCCCTTGAATACGATATGGTCAGAACTCAATCCAACAGATGAGTCATCACCAAATCTAAATGATTTTCTGAGTGAGTATCTATGTACCTCTTCTTTCGCAGAGTTTGAGGAATTGAGTCATGCCTTTTATACAACAGAACAATTATCGCTGCCTGTATATACGAATTATGTTGGAATCGATGGACGTAAACAAGCCGTGGACTCAATTCTTACCACAGCAGAACAGGTATCCGGTCCCTTTACGTTAAAAATAATGGAACTGGAAGAATTAGACTGGCTTTGCCGGGATATGGCCTATTTAAAAGGAATCATGAGGCGAATTGAAAAATTGGCTCTAAAAGGGAACCATATAGAACTGGCATTCTCTAGCCATTACTATAATGCTTCTTTTAAATCCTTTATTATGTTACTGGATAATTTGCGATTTCTAAAAACCGTCAAACTTTTTTTTACAAATGCATACGATGTAGCAGGCTTGCTTCCACGTATTTATATCGTATCTAACGTATGCGTAGCAGTCGGTTTAGACAGTATGGATGACCATATTCCAATCCATACCAATTTTTATTCAGATTATTTAAATACTCATAAGTATTCTTCTTTTTTTGATCGAACAATTGAACTTTTTGGAACTGCAGCTTCCGTTACGGATATAGGAAATGAAATTGATCTTTATTTGTCCACAATAAATAATCTTCAATCTCAAAAGAATAATCTATTTTATTTTAGTGATTACCTTAGTATTACAACTATGAGTAAAGACCTGGTTTTAGAAATATTAGAGCTTAATCATTTAAATGATGACGACAGGGAACGCTGTTTGAACTACTATCATACATTACAAAAGTCTGCATTAGAACTTCCAAAAAGTTATGTAACTACTTATTTTTGGAACCTTCAGGCACTGGAAGAAGCTTTGGACTATGACACAATACTAGAACATGAATTTTCAGCAGTAACAAATCTGCCTATACTAAAGTCTCGTGATCAATATCTACGTCATCTGAGAGAAACGGTGAAATTTTTTGAATCCAATTATAATGCTCATCTTGTGTTACGAAGCGGTGGGTATTCCAGAATGCGTTCTTTTTCCTGGATAAAAAAGAATATATGGCAACTATCATTAAATGCACAACTGTCCGCTGAGGAATTTCAAGTTGGCTTCGAATCTCAAGCGCAAACCTTAAAACTAATTGATCAAATCAGCGGACACAGCATCAAAATATGTCCAATCAATAATAATATAAAGAAAAGGAACATAGAAATTCTTAAATCCCTATACAATCAAGAGCAGTAATCATAACCGTACAGAACCCTGGGCATCCCCCAGGGAATCTTTTTTTTAATCCTAATCAGTTCTGAGGGAAAATATATTCTAAGAATCCTTCACAGCCTTCATGAATATCTTCATAAGTCCTGTCAAAATTGCCGGTATACCAGGGGTCGGCAATATCCCGGGGATTTTTGCTGAAATCCAGAAGCTTAAACACCTTTTTGTCTCTGTCTTCTCCCATAATCCGAATCATATTCCGAATATTAGCCTGCTCCATCCCAATGATATAATCATATTTCTGATAATCTTTTTCCGTCAGTCGGACAGCCCGCTTTCCATCAACTGAAATATTGTACTGCTTTAATTTTTTCCTGGTCCCTGGATGTACCGGATTACCAATCTCTTCGCTGCTGGTTGCAGCGGAAGCGATCAGAAATAAATCGCTGAGACCTCTTTTTTTGACCATATCCTTAAAGACAAATTCTGCCATGGGGGATCTGCAGATGTTTCCCAGGCAGACGAATAGTATTTTTATCATAAATTTTATAACTCCTTTTATGTTGGTTTTTCCATTACATCATATCTCAGTATATTTCAAATTCTTACCTTTAATCTTCTCCACCGGATACTTCTCGCCATTCTTCTGAATCTTTTTCTCTAAAATAACTCCCAGATCAATATGATTCATCTGCGCAAACCGCAGAATAAAAAACAAAGTATCAGCCAATTCCTCCTCTATATGCTCTCTCTTTTTGTGATCCGTGAAAAACAGCTTCATCTCTTCCTCTGATTTAAACCGAAAAATATCAAGCAGTTCATTTGCCTCTGTGGAAATTCCTATGGCAAGATCTTTAGGATTATGAAACTGGTCCCAATCCCTGGCTTCACAGAAATTTTTTACTGTTTCCATTAATTCTTTTACTGTATGTTCATTCATCTTCTAACCTCACTAAATAGCGGCATCTTTCAATGCTTTTCTCAGTGCTTCATCACAGGCAAAAATATAAAGTCCATTCACACCACGTGTCATCAGCACCCTCACCTCATGTTGTATTAATATCTCACCAAACTTTTCTTTTGATCCGTCTGATAAGGTACGATTTTGAATTGCTTTTTTATTACGGCTCTCCATGGGTTCAAATACAATTTCTCCATTGCGGTATTTTACAGAGGGTCCTAATATTACACCTGCATAATTTAAATCAAATCCCTGAATGGTAAAAGTGGATCCCACCTCATTTACCGTCTGTGGCTGTTCCGCCCAGGACAGTGATTTAATTTTCTTCTTCTGTTTGCGGTCCAGTTCTTTTTCCAGTTCATAATTCCAGGGCTTATGCCAGTTTCCAATGCTGACCTCCCAGTATTTCTGCAGCCTGGCATTTGCCCGCTTTTTAGCGTTGTACTCCCAGTCATAAGTAGCAATCATTCTGGAAAGTGTGCATTTTTTTGTAGTTATCTTGCTCTTTATCTCCAGTTCAAGTTCCCCCGGCTGATCAAAAATTTTAATCTCATATCCGGTCTGGTCAACCGGAATCTTATAGAGTTTCCGGGCTTTTGTAAAAGCATCAATCCAATTGATGGTTGCTTTATCTGCTGACATTCTTAACTGATTCTTCAACTCTATATAATTATTGTTTTGTTTCGCCATCGTTTTAAAATGATCCAGAACTTGTGCTTCCCAAAACTGCTCGGTAGTCAGTATCTGATTTTCATCAAATATAACCACCGTCACTTTTGCTCTGTCAATAATATCCTGCAGCTGATTTTTGCCCTGATAGGATTGTTTGCCCTGGGTTAATAATAAATGGGCTTCGTCTATAAATGCCACATCCACCGGCTCTTCCGGTATATGGTGATTAATAAATGTTGTGGGTTTACATACCACATTGCCATATTTATCGGTAATGCCAAGTTTCTTAGCAATCTGCTCATAAACCATGATCTGCTCATCGTGGTTTACCATCATATAGCATTGTAATTGACCCATGCCCAGCTCCCCTGCTTTTGTAATCAGGTCGTAAAAGGTACTGCTGTTTAATACCGTCTTTCCGGTACCCGCTTCCCCTTCAATAAATATCAGTTGTTTTCTCTGATTCCCCTTCACTGCACGAATCACCTTTTGAATAATTAATTCCTTTGCATGCAATTGTTCCGAGGTCATTTTATGCAATGGAGATGCCTTAAATATTGCAGAATCTTTGATTTCTGTTTCTGAGGGAAATAGCTTTGGATCAACATTTCTTAAAACACTCCATATATTGTGGAAGATAAGATCCAGTTCCTCAACAGTATAATACTTATTCTGTGGATTTTGATTTCGATTATGTACTTTTCTAACGCGCTCAATACCCATCATATAGTGCATTAACCGATTTTCAATATCGAGGGTCAGTGATTTGTTAAAATGCTCATGACCAATCAAAAACAGCCTTGCTCTGTTTTTATGCAGTTGATACTGCCAATTCTTTTCATCATTAGATTCCTTATAATGCTGTTTTGTTCTTTGTATTACATTATTTGATTCCCCTATATAGACTTCATAATCATTTGACTCCTGCCAGTTGTGGATATAAACAGTTGGGTAGTTCAATATGAGATCCTGCACCTTTTCCGATTCAGCAGTCAGCAGCCTTTCTTCAAACTCTTTTAGTGAAACATCATTATCTTCTATTTGAAATATAATTGGTTTTAGATTTTCTATTTTTGTCATCATGGTACCTCCATATACTGCCAAAGCAGGATATTTACCCATATATTACCACATATTTATTGAAAATTCATTCCTTTTCTCGTCTTATCACATTGCATCCAATTTTAGCATATAAAAATAACGTTTCTATAACGCATTTCCTTTTTCCTTTTGCATGATCAATGAGCAAAAAAAGTTATTAAATAGCATCATTATGCAAACTAAAAAGCACATCCGTTAAGACGTGCTTTCTAAAATAAATGCTGTACAATATATTAAGTCTTTACTTTTAATATTAAGCAATCCCCTTATCTACAGGTGCCATCAGTACTTTTCCCGTACCGCGGTATACATTTACAAGTCCTTCCCCTGAAGCCGCTGATCCAATCAGTGTTTTTCCGGAACGCTCAACTGTGAAATCAAGGCTGCCACTCCAAGCGATTGCCATGTTTCCATCGATTTTCAGTACATCGTTATTTAGGGTAATTTCAATCAGTTTCTCCCGGGGAGACGGAGATTCCAGGCAGCTATCCCATCATTCTATGTATCAGTATTCCTATTTATTTGAAGCTCATAGTTTATCTTTACCTGCTCCTGCTCTTCCAGAAGTGCAATAAGCAACTGAAATACGCACTCTGCTTCCGGTACATCCTTTTCAATTTTATTATTATCTGAAATATCCATTTTCCACAGCCCCCTGACCTCATCCCTATAAGTTATGCTTTCTCTATTATCCTGTTACTGTTCATAAGCGTTCATAAGTGTTCATAAGCCAACCCTATTTTTCATAAATTGCTTAACATAAGGAGGGATACAAGATGACGCCAGAACAATCCCGGCCTGCCATACGCTGCGCCCTTTATATCCGGGTATCTTCATCCGAACAGGCTATGCACGGAAAATCACTGGAGGCACAAAAAATGTACCTGGAAGAACACGCTGTAAAAAATTCTTATGAAATCGCTGGCATTTATGCAGACGAAGGAAAAACAGCCCGAAAAGAGTTAAAGAAAAGAAAAGCAATCCACGCCCTGCTGGAATCAGTTAAGAGAGAGGAGATTGATGTTATATTATTCTGGAAAATGGACAGATGGTTTCGAAATGTATCCGACTTTTATAAAGTACAGGAAATTTTAGACCAGCACCATGTAAAATGGTTTGCCGTTGCGGAACCCAACATGAACCTGGATACCCGGGACGGGCGTTTGAACCTGAATATCATGTTGTCCATCGGACAAAATGAAGTGGACACCACTTCCGAGAGAATAAAATTCGTTAATGAAGCCTCTGTCTCCCAGGGCAGATTAATTTTCGGCAAATACTCCATGCCCTATGGATATACGTCTCAAAATATAAATGGAATGAAAAGAATGGTAATTGATAAAGATAAGGAAAGAATTGTCCAGGAATGGGCACGTTTTTTTCAAATGTCACAAAGCAAGCGCTCCACGGTAGAATATATCCGTACAAATTTTGATGAAGCCTTTACCTATGATATCATGAACAGTATGTTGAAGAGTGATTTCTATATTGGTAAATACAGGAACAACGCCACTTACTGTGAACCCTACTTTTCGTCCGAAACATGGAGTAAAATCCAAAACGCTGCAAACCGGAATGTCAGAAAACCGGTCGGAGAAAGAGTATACCTTTTTACTGGTTTGATCAAATGCCCGTTTTGCGGAAGATCGCTCTCTGCTTCCTATACTACAAGGATTCTCTATAAAAAAACAGGTGCAAAAAAAACATATGTTTACTATCGCTGCTCCTATGGAACAAACAATAAACTGCACAAGATTAATCCACTCAATGAAAGTAAGATAGAAAATTATTTGCTGGAATATTTACGTAAAGTATATGCCGGATACAAAGCCAGGTGTCTAAGTATAGATGCATTAAAAAAACCTAAACCCTCTGCAAACCCCGAAAAAATCAGAAAGGAAATAGAACGATTAAACTTTCTCTTTCAAAAAAGCAGGATCAGCCAGGAAAAATACGAAAACGAATATAGCTGCCTGATCAAGCAGCTTCGTGAAACTGAACAGATTTCCAGTGAATCACAACCGGTAAAAAACATGTCAGAATTAGAAACAGTAATAAACTGCGGTTTCCATGAAATCTATGGAAGGCTTGGAAGACAGGGGAAGCAGCGATTCTGGCATCATCTAATTAAAGAAATTATTATAAACCAAAAAAATGAGATCGTATCCGTGGAATTTAATTATATTTAGTGTTGTACAAATCTGTAAGTACCTACCGGGCCTACCGGTAATACAGGCGCTGACGGCGTTACCGGACCCACTGGTGCTACCGGTGCTACCGGAACTGACGGAGCTGTTGGCGCTACCGGTCCTACCGGGGATACCGGGCCTGCAGGTGTTACGGGTGCCACTGGTGCTACAGGCGCTGACGGTCCTGCAGGCGCTGACGGCGCTACCGGGGCTACTGGCGCTGATGGTGCTACCGGACCTACTGGAGATACTGGTGCCACCGGAGCAGTCGGACCCACTGGTGCTACTGGCGCTGATGGCGTAACAGGTGTTACAGGGGCTACCGGCGCTACTGGCGCTGATGGTGCTGACGGACCGACAGGAGCTACCGGCGCTACCGGAGTCAATGGTGATACAGGGGCTACCGGTCCTGTTGGTGCCACCGGACCTACCGGAGCTGACGGCCTTGCAGGTGCTACTGGCGCTACTGGTGCTACCGGCGCCAACGGAGTAACCGGGCCTACCGGCGCTACTGGCGCTAACGGCGCTACCGGAATTACCGGCGCTACCGGCGCTGTTGGAGCCACCGGGCCTACCGGGGCTGATGGTCCTGCAGGCGCAACAGGTGCCACCGGACCTACCGGCGCTAATGGTATCACCGGACCGACAGGAGCTGTCGGTGCTACCGGACCTACCGGAACAGCGGGAACGAACGGGGCTACCGGAGCTACTGGAGCTACCGGCGCTACCGGCGCTACCGGGCCTACCGGTCCTTCCCCTACCCAGACAAATGCAAGATATACGGTAACATCCTCATCCTTAACAAATAATGCAGCGATAGCTTTTGGAGCTGTTTTCAATAACGGCTCAGACATCACTGCACCTACTACCACTACGTTTCAGCTGGCTGCGGGCCATGTTTATTCCGTATCCTATATCGTTAACGCTACCGTTACTTTAGCCGGATTTATAGGAGTAACACCTCAGGTAAACGGAACGGCACAGACTGACTTTGTCACAAATGGCACTTCTACGCTAAATGCGACTAATCCCGGCGTATCAGGAACATTCCTGGTTAACGCTGCTGCAACAACAACACTGAGCTTTTTATTTAACTCCTCTCTGACGGCTACCTCCCCACATGGAGCAGTATCAATCGTAGAGTTATCATAACAGCTTTCTGAATAAAAGGGCGCTGCATCATAAATGGGAAACCATCTATGATGCAGCGCCTTACTTTGTTCTATATCAGATCATCACCCGGAAAGGTCCAAGTACAACTCCCAGCACCTTCCAGATCACCTTTTTAATAAATGGAACCTCTGCAACTTTGATATGCGCAGGAGTCTCATAAGTGTCTGTATCAATTACTTTTCTGGCATCCTCCTGGAGTTTATCCATATAGCTCTCCAATTGCTGATTCAGCTCCCTGCTGTCTACAACCAGCATCAATTCCGTATCTACATAGGTACTCCGAAGATCCAGGTTATAGGATCCCACAATGGAAATATTATCGTCAATTAAAATGGATTTTCCATGATAGGACTCTCCCCCATCGTATTCGTAGATCTGTACACCGGTATCAATGATCTTGCCTTTATTTTTCAGATAATCCGATGATGCAACAATATTATCGCCATTTTCCACCGAATTGATCAGCATCGTGAAATCCACTCCGGTCTCACTGATTTCTTTCATTCCCTGATACATATCATCACTTAATACGGCGTAGGGGGTATGCAGAACCACCCTCTCTTTTGCATGTGCCATCAATTGCTGCATTTCATACCACGCTGTAGGCTCTTTTCCGTAGATATCTTTGGGATTGGAGACCAGCGTAGCCTTATTCACCGGAACGGTTACCCTGTCAAAATAATCGTCCTTGACAAATAACTCTGGTTTTTCCTTCTTTATATCCAGATAGTGCTGTTTTAAAGAGGCCACTTCGGTTTTCACGCCGTTCTTTTCCTGAAGCTTACTATCCGAATGGAACACTTTGCAGTATTTATAATCCCACATTTCATTAAAATAGTCTTCCAGTTCAAATAAGGAACTTTCTGTTGTCCGGTCTGTCCCTGCAGCAGTATTATAAATGAAAACTTCCCTGTCCAGGCTCTTGTCATCTTCGATATAATTCCCCAGAAAATAATCAAACGTATTTCTGCCGCCCAAAAGGTAATACTGGTCATCTACAATCAGGTATTTATCGTGCATTCTCCCGTGAAAAGTCCAGGGTTTCACAGGATTTGGCATGTTATAAATCCGAACCTCTATTCCAGGGTGGCTGGAGACCGCATAAAAAAGATCTTTTCCCTCCATCCGGATTAAACCGCTGATTCCGTCTACCAGAATCTGAACTTTCACCCCCCGGTCTGCTGCATTTAAAATCATCGCCAATACATCCCTGGTACTGTTTCCGGGACGCATATCAAAGGTTGATAAAATGATCCGATCCTTTGCCTGCTCAATCATACGGATTCGCTCATCCAGGGCATCCACACTGTCTTCCACGATATATGCGCGGTCAACCGAGAGGGTATCCGAATAATACTTATCTACGCTGGAACTGGCTTTATAATCTGCACCTACTTTTTTGATTTCCAAAAAAGGAGCCAGCATCCCTATTACGAGATATAAAATAATGGCTATAATAGTGATGATCAGCCAGTGTTTTTTTAAAAATAGCTTCATTCAATAATCCTTCTTCCTTTACAAATGCTCTATCTCAACTTTACTGCCACGGATACCGCTTTGAGCCGGACTTACAATCAGCCGTACCGGAACCCTTGCCTTCACCGATTCCACATGGGAGATAATTCCTACTTTCAGATGTTCGTTATGGATCCGTTCCAGTGATGTCATAACTACATCCAGGAGATTTTCGTCCAGAGAGCCAAAACCTTCATCCAGGAAAAACAGTTCCAGCGGTGCGGTTCCCTTAAGCTGGATTTCTTCAGACAAGGACAATGCCAGCGCCAGGGATGTTACAAATGTCTCTCCTCCGGAAAGCGTTGCCGGTGCTCTTAGAACCCCGCCGTTCTTATTATCACGGATTACGAATTCTCCTTCCTGGTTCGTTTCCAGCTCATAACTGCCGTTTGTAATTTCTGAGAGCCGCCTGGATGCACTTCTAGAGATATACTTGAGCCGCTCAGCAGCCATATACTCTACAAACCTTTTTCCCCGGCTGACCCCCTTTAAGTCTTCCAGAATTCCGATCTGGTGCTCTACGGCATCCAGTTCTCCCCGGAGCTTTTCCTTCTTCACCAGGTTGCCTTTAATGCTTTTCACTTTCTGCTTACATTCACCCAGCTGCTCTTTTTGTTTGTTAAGGGAAGCCTCAAGCTCCTGGCATCTGGCATTTAACTCTTTTGTTTCCGCCTCTGATACAGCTCTTCCATTCAGTTTCTCTCCGGTTTCCTTTATCTTGGAAGAACACTCCCTTATTTCATTGTAATAATTTTCAATGGCGTTTTTCAGTTCCTGATACTGCTCATTGTCTAGAACAGCATTTCTGACCTCTTCTATATCTTCAAATTCCAGACGCATCATTTCCTGCTTCAGTCTTTCCTCTGATTTCAATCGGGCATTTTTATTTCCTTCAAGCTGACCCTTCAATTGGTCTGACTGCTGCCGTACCACCTGGCTTTCTTCCGCCGCCTGTTTAAATTCCTGCCTGGAGGTTTCATAGCTTTCCAATAGAAAGGCCAGGTCTTTTTCCAGTATTCCAACACAGGTTTTTGGATTCCTGTCATCTCCTATTTTTTCTGCAACCAGCCTTTTTTTCTCGTGAATGCTGCTCTCAAGAGGCGCCAAATTCAGCTGTATTTTATTTGCAGCCTCTTTCGCCGTATAGATATTTGCCTGGATTTTCTTCAGCAGATCCTGGCTGCGGCTCAGTGACTTTCGTGCTGCCAAAAGCTGTTCTTCTTTTTCTTCCCTGTCTTTTTCAAGCTTCTGTAAGCGTTTCTTTTCTTCTATAAAATCCAGAACTTCCGTTTGTTCCTGTAACTCCAGTAATAATGCATTCTGAGCTTCCCAGCTTTTTGCTGCCTTTTCCGTTTCTTCCTGTAATTCTCTAAGACTGCGGGACAGAAGATTTAAAATGCCTGTCTGACTGTCCTTTTTCCGCTCCAGCTTTTGGATTTCAGCATTGCATTTTTCCAGCATTTCCTCCAGAGGTTCAACCCGGTTCTCTTCTCCATACACAAGCCCTGCTTTTGGTCCGGTGTCTTTTTCACACTCATGATGAATCGCACCGCATACCGGGCAAGGAGTTCCTTCCTGCAGTTCCTTGCGAAGAAGCAATATCTGTTTTTCCCTGATATCTTCTTTTAATTTCAAAAGCTTTTCTGCAATCTGCTGTCTTTCCTTTTCTTTTTCCGCCAACGCTCCGATCATTTTCTTTGCAGTAGCTTCCTCTTTTTCAAACTCTTTTATCCCTGCTTTTTGCTTCTTTTTCAGATTGTCCAGGTCCTCTTTTGATTTATATACAGATTCGCTTTGATGTATGCCACGCTCTATCTGATCCCGGTAGGTGCCAGATATTTTTAATTCCTGAAGACTTTTTTCCAGTGCCTGGATGTTCTGGCTTTCTTCTTTCTCTTCCTGTATCAAAAGCTCCTGTTTCTTTTCCAGAAGGTGAAACTGTTCCTGCTGATTAGAGAGCTCCTTTTGCAGCTCCTGCTGCTTATCCTCCAATCCGGGGAGTTCCTTCCACTGTTCCCATGCCTCTTTGGCACTTTGCAGCTTCAGGCGGATACCATTTTCCTCTTCCTCTCTCTTCCTTGCAATCTTTTGAAAAGAAGCTTCCTTCTCCTGTTTCCCCCTATTGGCATCTTCCAGACGATTCACCCATTCCCGGATCTGATCCTCCAGCATCTTTTCCTGGTTTACCAGTTCTTCATAGGATGCCAGCATGGGCGCTATCCCATCAGCTCTGACTGCTGCTTCCCGCCTTTCTTTCATCCGCTCTATTTCTTCTGACTGTTTCGTCAGTTCTCCAAGCCTCTGTTCCTGTTCATCTCGTTCTTTCATTAAAAGCTGGACAGTTTGATAATCCTTGTATTTTTCTTTTGTTTCCTGGAATTCTTTTTCCGTCTGGGTCAGAAGCTGCTTTCCCTCTTCCCGCTGCTTGATGAGCTGCTCTAGCAATTCTTCGCTGGCAAGGGCATAGGCTTCCATCTGTCCCTGAATATTCATCCGCTTTGCCTTCTCATCATTTAAGGCACCGTTTAGCTTTTCTTCCAGTCCTTTACCGTATTCTTCCAGTCGGAACAGGCGTTCCAGAATTTCTCTCCGATCCTTTCCGCTGACCTTTAAAAATTCACTGAATTTTCCCTGGGGCAATACCACCGTCCGCATAAAATCATCTGCAGTCAGACCGATAATATCCGCACAGGCACGGTCTACCCCTCTGACGGTATCCTCTAAAATAACTTCTTCCTCTGTCACATCCACCAGTTTACACTTCCCGGCTTTCGTTCCCTGAGCAGTCAGTTTAAATTCCCGTTCCACCCGATAGCGCTTTGCCTTGGTTCCGGTAACCTGGAATTCATAACTCACGCCAGCGCTCTGGCAGTTCTTGTTGATGAATTCATTCGTTCCCCGGGACATGGCCTTTATACCGTATAATGCCATAATCATCCCATCCAGTATGGTGGATTTTCCGCTTCCCGTGGGACCGAAGATACCAAAGAATCCACGTTTGCATAACTCTGTAAAATCTATGGACTGCTCTTCCACAAAGCTGTTCAGCCCCCGTATCTTAAGTCTGATCGGTCTCATGTTCCACATCCTTTCCCAGTAACCCTAATAATACCTTCATGGTTTCCTCCGGAACCGGCACTCCCCGTTCATGGAGGTAGAATTCCTGGAACAACTCATGAAAGGGCCGTTCCAGATACCGTTCTGCCCCTTCTTCCCGCTGCATCTCCGGGAAGATCGGATGAATTTCCAGGATATCTTCTTTTAATAATTTCATCTGCTTGATCTCATCTTCCAGAATTGCACGTCCTGTCTCAATCTCCAGATATACCCAGCATACTTTCCCTGCATTTTCCTGGCACATGTTAATTGCATCTGTGACACTTTTGCAGCGCCATACCTCAATTGGCTTATATTGTCTCAAGGGGATAGATGTAATCTCTGCCTCTTTCCCCGCACTGACTTCCACAAGAAGCACCTGTTTTTGATATGCCTCTTCTCCTCTGTGATACTGTAAAGGCGCCCCGCTGTAACGTGCAATATGATTACCCGGAACTACCTGGGGCTTGTGAATATGCCCCAGGGCAATATACTGTGCTTTTTCAGGGAAAATATCTCCACCTACGATATAGCTGCCCCCCAGTTGGATACTTCTCTCTGAACCGCCTTCCACACTGTTCATGACAAATAAATGAGATACGATGAGATTTACCGTATCTTCCCGGAAATGCCCCTCCAGAGAGGTAAAAAGCTGCTTCATCCGCTCCCCATAGGTAAGCAGCCGCTCTTCGTCCGTATCCATATCACCATAGAGCACTTCATTTAATCTCTTTTCACTTGGAAATGGAATAGTCAGAATAACAGCCTTTTCCGATCCCATATCCATCTCAATATACCCCTCTTTGGAATCTGTCACATGATGTTGTCCATACCGCCCCGGAGGAATTACCGTTTTAGGTGTTCCTACCATAATAATTCCATGATCCATTGCCAGGGGCGTGGCAGCTACCAGCCTCTGGGGATTGTCATGGTTTCCTGCGATGACCACCGTTATTCTTTTTCCCTGACCCGATATCTTTTTTAGGGTATCGTAAAAAAGCTTCTCCGCACGGGCGGACGGATTTGCCGAGTCATAGATGTCTCCTGCAATAAATACAAGATCCGGGTTATTTTCTTCCACAATGTTCACAAAATCTTCCAGGAACAATTCCTGTTCATCCAGCCTGCTTCTGCCCTCCAGATTTTTACCCAGATGCCAATCTGCAGTGTGTAATATACGCATCCGTAGCCCTCCTTTTTCTTATGCTCGTTATTATACTTCTGCGTCCATCAAAAGTCAAAATAATAGATTGCCATTAGATTGCAATTAGCTTACCATTCAAGGCAACTCAGAAAACCATTCTCACTCTGGCGCCCCCAAGTTCCGGTGATCTCCCTAGCTCAATCCACCCTCCGTGTGCCTCTGTTACGCTTTTTGCAATGAAGAGCCCCATCCCATAATGAAGCTTTGAATTTCTGCTTTTATCTCCCTGGTAAAATTGTTCAAAAGCCCGTTTGGTTTCCTCATCTGAGAATCCTCTGCCGGAATCCTCAACGCAGACAGCCAGATGCCCATCTTCTTCACAGGCACTGATTTGTATTTTCCCTGAAACGGGCGTATATTCCAGAGCATTGGTAACAGCATTCATAACTGCCCTGTTAAAAGCACATTCATCCAGCGTAATTTCCCCTGGAAGACCCTCAAAATCCACATCCAGACCTATTGATTTTTCCAAAACCAGAATTTTTACCTTTGCAGTTATTTCTTCTATCAAAACCTGGGGATTGGTCTTTTTTGGAAGAATTTCAAATACCTTATGGGCACTGTTAATATCCAGCAGCATCCGGATATAGTCCTGCATATCTGCGGCACTGTTCAGGATATTATCACTGTACATCTGCTGCTCCTCATCCAGGCCTGTCTCCGATAAAAGTTCTGCATTTCCCCGCAAGATCGTGAGCGGCGTCTTTAAGTCGTGGCTGAGTGCCGCCACCTGGTCTCTTCTGCCCTCTTCCAATTTCCACTGCTGTTCCAGGGAATGCTTCAGATTTTGACGCAGTTTTCCAAAAGAGTCCAGTACATTGCTGATTTCCATGATATCAGAACTCTCCATTTCAAAATTCAGTTCTTCCATCCGAATATTTTCTGTAGTCCGCTCAAGTACGGCAATTTCCCTGGACAAAAATTTTCCAAACCGCCTGGACAGCCAGATAATAATCCCCAGCGTCAGCAGTATAAAAATAACTGCGAGACATACCAGTGGATTCGGAAGGTATTTCTGAAGCGCAGGATTAGTAAAGCTCATGGAAATTTTATACAAGATAACACAGCTTCCTCCGACCACAGGCACCGTTTTTATAAAATAATCCCGAACTGTATTTGCTCCATTTACGGCGTTGTGATAAGCCGGATCCCTTAGATTTTCCTCTATGTTGCCCTCAGTGAAAACGCCGGCCTCATCATAAATGCCATACAGGCATCCCCGCGGAATCAGAGACGATACATTCTCACTCTCTGCAATCTGTTCCCTTGCGCTTTCAATCTGGCGTTCATAATAGTTTGCCGGGAGTACACTGCCGCTGTATGCCAAGGCCTGCAGAACCAGCATTACAATTCCGGCTGCCGCCAGAATCCCTATCCCGAGAAAAACCACATATCTTGTAAATATACCGGTTATCGTCTTCTTCTTTTTTAATCTCTCCATTTATATCCCACGCCCCACACAGTTTCAATTGGACTGCATTCATATTTAGACAGCTTGCTTCTGATATTTTTAATATGTTCCACAATTACTGCAATGTCGCTTTCTTTATCGTAACCAAAGACCGCTTCGTAAATCCGCTCTTTTGAAAAAACCTGTCCGTGGTTCAATGCCAGGTATTCACTGATCTCATATTCACTTTTTGTAAACGGAATCTGGTTATCCTGAAACCATACTTCTTTTGCCTTTAGCTGAAAAGTCAGCCCGGACAGGTGAAAAGCATTTTTCTTCTGCCTGTGTTCCCTTCTCAGATGTGCTTCCACCCTTGCCCGCAGTTCCCCGATACCAAAAGGTTTCGTTATATAATCATCTCCTCCGATGCTAAGCCCGGTCATGAGGTCCGACTCCATTGTCTTAGCCGTCAGAAATAAAATCGGACAATCCACCTTGTCCCGAATCTCCCTGCAAAGAGTAAACCCATCTGTACCCGGCATCATTACATCCAGCAATATCAAATCACAGTTAAATTTCTTTATTTTCAATACTTCATCAGCACTATCATATACCGTAACGTGGTGTCCGGATTTTTCCAGCGCGCTTTTAATAATCATGAGGATTCCTTTTTCGTCATCCACTGCTAATATTTCTGCCATGCCTACTCCTTTTTCTAATTCATACTAATCTAGCTTTCTCGCTTAGGACAGAACGCTGCCATCAAGAGCATCACGGCCCGTGTTCCGTCTGTTTATTGCTTTCCTGCTAAGTCTAACACAAAAATGCCGCAAAATCCAGAATGTTGAAAAATACCGGATACTTGCGGCTGGCATAAATCCCTATGATCAGACAGCTAATTGCTGCTGTTTTTAATTTCTCCTCCCTTCAAACCGTCCGCTCCAAATCAGATACAGCAAGAATACAATTAATGTTGCCCCCAGAATCCCCGCTGCCGTATATGGTCCCACCTGATTAAAAAACAGCCCTTTTTGAAAATATAACATAAAATAATCACACAGCCTGGCACCCCAGGCGCAAGGTAAGAACATCCATAGTCCTTCCCCCAGCCCGGTGAGCATCAACGCTGTCACAAGGCATTCCACCACAGCCAGCCCCATCAGTGCCCCTCTGCCAAAACGGATTCCAACCATAAGATGAACTGTATACATGATGATCTGGCAAAAAATGATGATTAATGCAGCTCCTGCAAAGATTGAAAATGCTGCCTCACTGCCTCCCACCAGAAAACGGAATCCCAGCCAGAAGGTAAAGATTGCAAAAATATCTGCCGCCAGTCCAGTTAAAAAAAGCATGAGGAATTTGCTGAACCAGACTTCCCATCTTGGATACTGCTGTGAAAGCATTTCTTTAAATCCTTCCGCCATCGCCTCCTGCTCTGCCGCCATGGCAGTTACCACAGCCCCGATCAGAGGAAATGCGATTGCCACTACTTCTAAATAAGCCTGTATCTTCCCTGACGGCTCCCAGGGTGATATCATAAAGTATGCCAGAAAAAGGACATTGCCAAGCAGCGGTACCAGAATATGAACCGGATAAAATGCAGTATGTTTCATCTTAATAAAATCAGCCTTTAACAAATACCATAAACTCCTCATTAATTCTGTGCCTCCCTGTTTTCATACCATCTGCCTGTGAGGTACGTAATCACGGCAAACAGCAGTATCGATAATATGATTCCCGGCAGGTACACGCCCTTTGAAAGCAGCTCCGGTGTAAAGGTGAAGTTCCCGGGTTCTGCCATCAGACCGTTTGGCAGGATGCCAATTGCCGGGATCATCATTCTGGACGTATAAGCGTAAGGGACTGCTATCCACCAGCTGCTTAGTGATACCGTTGCACTGAAGACAATATATGCTGCCAGATTAATGATGAAAGTTGGGAAAATCCCAATCTTATAACCCAGAAACATACACAGGGGAATCTGCCACAGAGAAGTAATGATCATCAGCACCGTTCCAGCCAGCATAGAAGTATTGGATACAAGGGGATAGTTGGTATCCCGAAATAATATTCCTTCCACAAATGAAACGATTAGAATGAACAGACAGGAAATAGCAAAACGTTCCGCCATAACGGCAGTCTTGGCATACCATATACGTTTCATTTTAATTGGCATAACCAACACCGCCTGGTCCTTTAGCTTCTTGTCAATTCCAGCACTTAATGTACAGGCAATGGTGAGCATTCCAGGCATAATCATTCCATACCACCAGTTAAAATTGTCTACCTGTGCATAATTAGAAGCAAGGAACAGGGAAATCAAAGAAGTTGCAAGGGGTGCTGCATAGCACAATATTTTCAGGAATGTATGCCTTATTTTTATTCTTTCTGAAACAATGCATTGATACATCAGATTTCCCCCTCTCTGCGGTATTTTCCCGCTACTTCCATAAATAATGCTTCCAGGTCATCTTCCTTGTTGAATTTACCCTGATATCCCAGGATGCCGCCTGAAATGATCCCCACATAATCCGCCATCTGGTTAACCTCACTGAGAATATGGCTTGATATGATAACGGTTATTCCCTTTTTAGGAAAGGAGCAGATCAGTTCCCGCAGTTCCTGGATTCCAAAAGGATCCAGTCCGTTGGTAGGCTCATCCAGTATCAGAAGTTTCGGGTGATTTAAGAGGGCAATGGCGATACCCAGACGCTGTTTCATACCCATGGAAAACTGTCCTGCCTTTTTCTTTCCCGTATTGGTTAATTCTACGGTCTGCAGTACTTCCTCAATCCTTTTCTCCGGGATCTGTAGTGCGGTTGTTCTGACCTTTAGATTTTCTCTTGCCGTCAGATTGTCATAAAGAGGTACCGCTTCAATGAGCGCTCCAATACTGGCAAGGTCTTTTCTCTGCCACTGGTGGCCTTCAAAAAATATTTCTCCCGCAGTAGGGTGAAGCATTCCTGTCAGCATTTTTAAAATCGTAGATTTTCCTGCCCCATTTGCCCCCAGCAGTCCATATACCGAATGTTCGGGGATTTTTAAAGAAACACCTTTTACCGCTTTTTGTGTTCCAAAGTTTTTACATAAATGATTGGTTCCTAAAATAATATTCATTTTAACACCTGTCGCCGCTTGCAGCTATCTGCAATACAGCTTCCTCTCCTTCTGTTGATACTGGTATCATACAACCCAATTATAAGAAATCTATAAGGAATTAAAAAAAGCCATGATCACTCATGACTTTTGCTCCTTTGTCTTACATCAAAATAAATAGAGAACACGGTACCTTTTCCCGGTTCTGATTCCGCTTGAATCCACCCGCCATGACCGTCGATAATGGTCTTCGCAATATGCAGTCCCAATCCCCTTCCCCTGGGTTCACCCGGAGCCCTCCTTGAATAATTTGCTTCAAAAATGTGGGGCAGGTCCTCTTTCCCAATCCCCTTTCCGCTGTCACTTATGGTAATCCGTATTTCTTTCTTAATATCCATCCGAAGATAAATTTTCCCCTCAAATGGCGTGAAATCAAAAGCATTGTAAATAATATTTCCAAGCGCCCTTGCCATCAGATTCTCATCCAGGTCCATGTATACTTTTTGATTCGGTAGGCTGATATGAAAATATATGCCGTATGCCTGGGCATCCGGGAGATGGTTATCATAAAGTTCCTGCAGAAAATCATTGAGGCTTTGCCTCTTTTTCTTGAATAAAATCCGGTCATCCACAGAAAGTTCCTGAAGATTCGCCACCCTGCTTTGCACCTCTTCTGATTTTTGTTCAATCGCAGTAAGATATGCCCGTGTCTCATCATCTATCCGCACATTTCCGATTTTCATAAATTCAATAAAAGTCTGGATGGAAGAAACCGGAGCCTTCAGGTCATGTGCCACCTCTTGGAGCAGTTTTTTTCTCTCTTTCAGAAGTCCGGTCAACTCCTGTGTACGCACATTTACCTCCTGTTCCAGATGACTGGTGAGCCTTTCGTTTTCTTCCTGTATTTCACGGATATAAAACTGAAGCATAACAGAAAATACCAGAATCAGGCAGAACCCCGCATACTCCTTCGGCCATGCTCCCCGTACCGGTTCAAACAGATTGCTGGTAAATACATCCCATAGAATACCGATTCCATATATCACATTTCCGGAAAGCATAAGATACGATCCCCGTTTTCCCGCCAAAACTGCTTTAAATGCCATCAACAGCATATAGCAGCCGATAAAAATCTGGTAACCATCTATAATACCGCCGTAAATACCATTTAACCCCGGCGCTTTCGTCAAAATAAATAAAGGTACAAAAAAGGCAAAAAGGCATATTCCAATGCATAAGGGCACCATGCCCTTCCTGAAATAATCCTTTTTGTCATCTCCGGCTATTAAGGCACTAACTGCCGCTGCACATGCGATCATGATATATTCGCTGCAGTCTTCCAGCGCATAAAGGAAGTTCACATCGGGAATCCCAAGCCATCGCACAAACGGATAACTTACATGCAGCCCATATGCCAGGCATAATACGCCATACAGAATATATATTTTCTTATTACCATTTTTCCATATCACCAGAGAGAAAAGAGCCATTGTAACCGCCGAGATGCACAGAATTCCATATACAATCAGGCGTGTAAAGATTATCCCGGTTACCACCCTGGTCTGTCCCAGAATCACCGGATAAAACATGCCGCTGTAATAGTGCTCGTAATTGGTGATTTCAAATACCATTTCCGTTTCTTTCTCTGCTTCAAAACTGACCACCTGATTCTGTATCACTCCATGGTAAGTGTCCTTCTCCAAGTCTCCAAGCTCTGCTGCCAGTTTCCCATTAATATAAATGCGGGAAGCGCAAAAAAGCTCCGGCACCTCCATGCTTAAAATCACCGGTTCCCCCAGGTTCACAATCTTCAGGCGATAAGAGGCACACCCAAACGCACTTTCATTTTTCTGTCGCATAGAATAGTCGGAATATTGCCCGATAAATATGTATCCCGGGTTGTTTCGTTCACCAATACCTCCATAGTAAAGCGTTTTATTATAAAACTCCCAGTCATCAATCGGACACAGATAGTTCCCATCTTTAAATGTGTCGCCGTCAATTGTCAATACGCCTTTTACCGGCTGCACCGAATAATGGGAGTACTTGTTATCCAGTTTATCCAAGATTCCAAAAGCAGCCAATGCAAGGATTCCAACGGCAAACACCATAAATAACCCGGAAATGATCTTCTTATAATTATGAATTGAACTTATATCCTCGTCCCCATATTGTTTCAATGTAATTGTGTCCCTCCCTCAGTCCGTTCATTTTCTTGCGCGCCTGTGCAAGATGAACCTGAACGGTATGTGCGTCACCAAGGTTTGGCTGGTTCCAGACATTATCATAGATCTTGGCGGCAGAATACACCTTGTCCGGATGTCTGGCCAAAAAATAGATAATATTAAATTCAGCAGCGGTAAAAGTAATCTTCTTATCCCCGCAGACCACCGTTCTTGTAGATACATAAATCTCAATTGGTGGAAAATGCAGAATACGGTCCGCAGCTTCCTGGGTACCATAGGGCTTAAGCCTGGCATAAATGCGCAGCTCCAGCTCCTTTAAACTGTATGGCTTCGTTATGTAATCATCACCACCTGCCAAAAATCCGTTAATCCGATTTTCTTCCTCAAGATGATTAGATACAAAAATAATGGGGATGTCCCTTCTTTCTTTCATTTTACTGCATACTTCAAATCCATTCCCATCGGGAAGGGATATATCCAGCAAAACGCAGTCTGCCTCTGACTGTTCCATCTTCCTGTATGCCTGTTCTACATTCTCCGCCTCATACACCTGAAAACCCGCCTGCTCAAAATAGATTTTATTAACAGTGCGCAGTGCACGGTCATCTTCAACAATTAATATTCGGTACATCACTTTATTAATTCTCCTTCTAAACTCCAGCGTATGTTTGAAATTCATTCCTGTCACGGTATATTAGTTCCATATCACTATATACGATCCAACTCCCGTTCTGTCTCACCAATCACAAATTAATTTTCATTAAATTAATTTCTCCTGCGGAAATAACATACCCCACCGCTCCCGGCTAAAAGGCAGAAAACAGCTGTTGCTATTTTTTTATCCAAACTTTCTTCCCTTTTCCTCTGCTTAACCTCCGTATAACCTGCAGCTGCTGATTTTTTGTCGGATACTCCCTCTGTTAATCCTGTTGTTCCGTCCAGATTTTCAGCTTCCACATCTTCTTTTTCCTCCTCGTCCACCCCGGGTGCGGCATAATTTGCAGAACTTCTCTCATTGCTGTTATTGGAACTTTTTCCATGAGCTGTATTCTCATCCTTATGGGAATTCATATCTGCGCCACTCATTTCTAATCCATCCACTACTCTGCCACCTGTCTGTATTCCATCTGTTCCTAATCCACCAGTTCCTGAACTATCTGGTTGCATCCCATTCGTTCCGGTACCATCCGATCCCATGCCATTTGCTCCCGAACCATTCGATCCCGAACCATCCGCTCCCATGCCATCTGCTCCTGAACCATCAGATCCCATACTATCTGCTCCTGAACCATCTGCTCCCATACCCTTTGTTCCAGTCTGCCCGCTTCCGGTTAGGTGCCCATCCTTGTCTTCAGATGCCGCTTCACTCCCTTTAGATCCACCGCTTCCTTTTCCTTTATCCGGTTTCTGCTTGTTCCCTGATCCGGAAGTATTACTGTCTCCCTTTGAAGGAGTATTCGGACGGCGGTCCGGCTCTTTCGTTCCCCCGCCACCCCGATCGCCTCCGCTGCCTCCGTCTCCTAATTCTGCTTCCGAAGACTCCGTTTCTATCTCTGTATTGGAGCCGCTGCTGCTGTCATCAGATGTATTGTTACCGGTGGATTCGTCAGCCCCGGGAGGATTTACACTTTCTGATGGCTGGTATCTGCTGCATATGCCCGTAGCATACTCCGCCTTCCAGATATCTGTATAACCCTCGTATACAAAATCTATAATCTTAATCCTCACATAATAGGTGCCAACCTCAGGCACATACAGCATGCAGGTTCCCACATCATAATAGTCATTGGTCAGGGAATCCGTAACGTCACAGGAGGTCCAGTCAGCCAGGTCCTTGGAATATTCCAGCCATAGCTGTCCCGCCCCCCACGGTTTGTCATAATTAATAATCAGACGTTTCTGATTCCATTTTACTTTCAGACGTTTAGCATTCGCTATGTTACTGATACGCACAGAAAGCTCAGGCTTTATCTCCTCCCAGTTTTCAATCACTGCCTTCTGTCCATCCGTGAATACAAAATCTCCCTTAAGTATAAAATCCTGTCCCCCAGCCTGACCTTTTTGAAAGCTTTCCTGGGACCACACGACCGGTATACTTTCATTAATTGGCAACCTTGAAAAATCCCCATTTTCTGATTCATTACTCTCATAGAGTAAAACCTTTACTTCCACGGGAAGTTTAACCTGTTCCATAGCAGAATCCTTTAAAGTAATTACAGGGTCCATATAGGGAGATAACGCCAGCCGGTAACTTTTAGCACTGCCCGATACCATGCTTGCAAGGGTATCTGTTCTGCTATTCTGAATGGGTTCATTTGTCACTCTTCTGACATTCTGAATATCAGGATATTTTACAGCCTGCGCAGGCAGCACTTTCTGCCCCCAGACCACCACAACTATAAGAAAAAAAATAAAAAAACCTTTTTTATCACTCATACCGATCTACCCTCTACCCCTCTGACAGCCTTCCCATCTGTAGTCCGCCAATCCCTTCTCTGCTGCCGTAAAACCGCAGACAGTCAATGAATGAAAGAATGCCCTCATTGATAAATTTATCCTTGTGGTAAACCAAATCAAAGCTGCGTTTCCATCTGTTATTCTCTTCCCTGAACAAATACATTTCCCCAGAACTGACCTCTTCTTCTACCAGCCTGTAGGCAATTACGCTCAGGCAGTTGTCCTTTATAATGGCATGTTTAATTGCCTCAGTTCCCACTACCTCCCAGGCAACATTTACCTTAACCCTGTGCTTTTCCAGGTCTTTTTCAAAGAGCTCCCGCGTTCCGCTTCCCTTCTCCCGCATAACAAACTTCTGATTCTCCAACTGGCAGAAATAAAGCCTCTTCATTCCGGCAAAAGGATGGTTTTTTGCGCAGACTAAAACAAGCTCATCTTCAATCATCGGCCTGACCACCAGATCGGGGCTTTTGACTTGTCCTTCAACCAGCGCCACATCCAGTTCCGCTTCCATGAGCTTTTGTTCAATCACTTTTGTATTATTCACACAGGCGAAAATATCCACATTCTCCTGCATCTGTTTAAATCGCTGCACCATATCCGGCAAAAGACAGGTTCCTACTGTCATTGAGGTCCCCACACGCAGTAATTTCATCTGCTTTTTGCTTAGCATCTGCTCTTCCAGATATTCAAACTGCCGAAGAACTTCTCTGGCATATCCCAATAGCTTATCGCCCAGATCCGTTATGTAAAGATGTTTAGACAGCCGTTCAAACAAAAGTCCCCCGTAATGTTCTTCTAATTCCCGTATTGCCTGACTTACCGTAGGCTGGGACAGGAACATCTTCTCCGCTGCCAGGCTCATTGTCCCGCAGTCTGCTACCATCACAAAAATCCTCAGATGTCTGATTGTCATAATTATCCCTCCGAATTGCGCAAGCTGGATGTGCTCTTCCTTCATACTTCTTCCAAATTTATCTATAGGTTTTACCTATGTTTATGATAAGATAATATCATTTTTCTTATTAATAAACAAGTGTTATAGTAATACATATAACAGGAAAAGAGGTTTTGTACATATGAAAGTATTAATCATTGGAGGCGTCGCTGCCGGCACCAAAGCGGCTGCAAAGTTGAAACGTGAAAACCAGGGATATGACGTACAGATTCTAACAAAAAGCACTGAGATTTCCTATGCCGGATGCGGCCTTCCTTACTATGTTGGAAGCGTGATCGAAGACAAAGAAGAACTGATCGTCAACACACCGGAAAGCTTTGCAAAGCAAACCGGTGTTAAAGTGTCCACCCAGACAGAAGTAACCAAGATCAACCGGGCTGAAAAAACAGTCACCGCTGTTAACCTGAAGACAAATGAATCTTGTGTCTATTCCTATGACAAATTAATCATTGCTTCCGGTGCAAGTCCCGTCATTCCGCCAATAGAGGGGATCCATTTAAAAAATGTCTTCTATATGAGAACTCCGGAAGATGCAATCTCTCTGAGAGAAACATTGGAAACCTCCGGTATCAAACGTGCAGTTATCGCAGGTGCCGGCTTCATTGGACTGGAAGTTGCTGAAAATCTGGCGTCTAAAGGTGTGCGCGTTTCTGTCATTGATATGGCTGATCAGATATTGCCGGGATTTGACGCCGAGTTTGCCGGATATATTGAAAACCATCTGGCTGACCAAGGCATTATGTCTTTTACCGGAACACGGTTAGAGGCTATTCTTGGAACTGATCAGGTAGAAAAAGTCCAGACTTCCAGGCGGACAATGAAAGCCGATGCCGTAATACTTTCAATCGGAATCCGGGCAAATACAGGCTTCCTCTCGGATACAGGCATCGAACTTATGCCTAACAGAACCATAAAAGTGAATGAATACTTACAGACCAATGATGAAGATATTTATGCAATTGGAGACTGTGCCAGCGTCACAAATGCCATAACAGAAGAACATGCATGGTCGCCTATGGGGTCCTCCGCAAATATAGAAGGACGTATTGCCGCTCAGAATATAAGTGAAAAGAAGCTCTCCTACCAAGGGGTACTGGGCACAGGCGTCTGCAAGCTGCCGGAATTAAATATAGGCAAAACCGGGCTGAGTGAGGCTGCTGCCCTTGCCGCCAAAAGAGATGTAATCAGCGTTATTTCCGTAGTGGATGACAAGGCTCACTATTATCCAGGAGCTTCTGTATTTATTGTGAAAATGATTGCCGACAAAACCACACATGAACTGCTTGGTTTACAGGCTGCCGGTAAAGGTGCTGTAGATAAAATGGTTGACATTGCTGCTACAGCCATCACCCTGCATGCTGAACTGGAAGCAGTCGAGAACATGGATCTTGCCTATGCACCTCCATTTTCTACGGCCATTCACCCCTTTACCCAGACGGTCAATATATTATTAAATAAGCTAAACGGCGAATTTGAAACTTTTACTCCTGTTGAATATCAGGAAGGAAAGGCAGATGGATATCAGGTCATTGATGCATCCATAACCCCGCAGATCGACGGCGCACGATATGTAGACCTTTCTTCTGTAAATGGACCTGTTTCAGGCTTAAGCACCGATGAAAAGCTTTTACTGGTATGCAGCAAAGGAAAACGTGCCTATATGCTTCAGAACCGTCTGAAATACTACGGCTATACCAATACCAGCGTCTTAGAAGGCGGGACCGCATTCAATGAAATTGAAATAGAAGGATAACCGGCTTAAATAACCATGAAGCCTAAAACGAACAAATACCACTACATAACTCAGGAGGAAAGAAATGGCAACTTTAACAATCAGCCCAGAAGAAGAAAAAAGAGTAAAAGCATTAGGATTTTTAAGCAACAGAGGAACCGATAATTTTTCCGGAAGAATCATCACCATTAACGGTAAAATTACAGCAGATCAGATGAAATGTATCTCAGAAGCCGCCAATCTGTATGGAAACGGGATCGTTACACTAACCACCAGGCTTACTATCGAAGTACAGGGAATACCATTTGAAAAAATCGAAGAATTTCGTACCCATCTTTCTAAAGCAGGTTTAGTGACCGGCGGAACCGGTTCTAAGGTACGCCCTGTGGTAGCCTGTAAGGGAACTACCTGCCAATACGGCCTGTTAGATGCATTTGCAATATCGGAAGAAATCCATGACCGGTTCTATGTTGGCTACAATACGGTAAAACTGCCTCACAAATTTAAAATTGCCGTAGGCGGATGTCCGAACAACTGTGTAAAACCGGATCTAAACGACATTGGTATCATTGGACAGATGACTCCTGTCTTTGAAGAGGATTGCTGCAACGGATGTAAAAAATGTTCTGTAGAAACAGCCTGTCCGGTGGGTGCTGCAAAAGTAGTTGACGGCATCCTGGAAATTGACGAAGAAGCATGCAATAACTGTGGCCGCTGTATCGGAAAATGCCGGTTTGATGCCATAGAAGAAGGAGTTCCTGGATTCAAAATTTATATTGGCGGCAGATGGGGAAAACGCATTGCAATCGGAAAAGCATTAAATAAAGTATTTACCACCAAAGAAGAAGCCCTGGATGTCATCGAAAAAGCCATCCTGCTCTTCCGGGAACAGGGAAAAACAGGGGAACGTTTCTCCACGACAATCGAACGCATTGGTTTTGAAAATGTAGAAGCACAGCTTCTGGCAAACGATCTGTTAGACCGTAAACAGGAAATTGTGGATGCAAAACTGCATCTCGTAGGCGGTGCAACCTGTTAATTTAGCTTAATTAGAAAAATTATAAAAAAGTACTTGCATTTTTCGACAATTTATGATAATCTTTTAACAAAGAAAAGGGAGTAGCTACCATCGTAAATATAAATCAGATGGTACATGAAGGCGTCAGAACGATAGCGATATCCGCGTCATGTAAGTAATTAGCAAGACTTTTATTCCAGCAGTCAGTCTGGGATAAAAGTCTTTTTTTAATACCTTTTTCTTTTGTAACCGGAGCTTGTCTTAAAATGATCATTTAAGACATTCTCTCAGAGGGAACGGAAATAAATTTCTGCCATGGAAGTTATTTATATGCCGGACAATTACGAGGAGGATTTGTATGTGGAACCCTAACATGAACAATAATATTTTTAATGATTCAAAAAAGAAATTCAACAAAAAGGTTAAGAAAACAGCCAGAGGTGCAAAAAAGGTTGCCATCCTGGTGGCAGCTGCTGCGGCAGCCGTCTTCATTATATCCGGATCCTTTTATCAGATTCAGGAACAGGAGCAGGCGGTGCTTACAACACTTGGGAAACCCAAAGCCGTCACGGAAACCGGACTACATTTTAAAATTCCGGGAATTCAACAGGTAAAAAAAGTGAATACCACGATTCAGGGATTCCCCATTGGCTATACAATTGAAAACAACCAGACCATAGATACCGAAGGCATTATGATTACGTCGGATTACAACTTTATCAATGTAGACTTTTTTGTGGAGTACCGTATTGCAGAACCCGTCCAGTATTTATATGCTTCCCAGCGTCCGGAGGATATTTTAAAAAGTATCTCTCAGAGCTGTATCCGTACTGTGATCGGAAGCTATAAAGTTGATGATGTCCTGACTACCGGAAAAAGCGAGATCCAGGCTAAGATTAAAGAAATGATCATCCGTAAAATAGAAGAACAGGACCTGGGACTCCAGCTGGTGAACATTACCATCCAGGACTCAGCACCCCCCACCCAGGAAGTCATGCAGGCATTTAAGGCTGTGGAAACCGCAAAGCAGGGAAAAGAAACCGCAATCAATAATGCCAACAAATACCGCAATGAAAAGATTCCGGAAGCAGATGCAAAAGTAGACCAGATTATCAAAGATGCTGAAGCACAGAAGCAAACCAGGATTAATGAAGCAACCGCGCAGACATCCCGATTCAATGCCATGTATGAGGAATACCAGAAAAATCCGGTTGTGACAAAACAGCGTATGTTCTATGAAACAATGGAGAGCGTACTTCCGGGATTAAAGATCGTAATAGACAACGGAAGCGGGGTTTCGAAGGTTCTTCCTTTAGAACCATTTGCAGAGAACAATACCTCTGACAAACAGAAACAGGAGTCGGAAAAAGACAGTACCGGGCAGTCTGATGCCACTAAGGAAAGCAATTCCAATACTGTGGAAAATCCAGCTGCCGAAACTGTAAACCCGGAAACTCCGCAAACGGATGCACAATAAGGAGGATTAAAATTATGAAGAAGAAAGTTGTTATAGTCTGTTTTGCAGCGGTAGCTGCAGTGGTTACACTGGCATCTTCCGTGGTTATTTCCAGACAGAATGAATATAAACTGGTCCGCCAGTTTGGTAAGGTCAGCCGCGTAATTGCTGAACCCGGAATCCATTTTAAGATTCCTTTTATCCAGACAGCAGATACTCTGCCAAAGGAAACACTGCTCTCTGATCTGGTACCGTCTGATGTTATTACAAAAGATAAGAAAACCATGATCAGCGACAGTTATGTATTATGGAAGATTATCGACCCACTTAAATTTGCACAGACCTTGAACTCTTCCCAGACGAATGCCGAAAACAGAATTAACACAGCCGTTTATAACGCAACTAAAAACGTGATCAGCAGCATGACCCAGGATGAAGTGATTACCAGCCGTGACGGCGTGCTTTCTACCAGCGTAATGGAAAATATCGGCAATAACATGGACCAGTATGGGATCGAACTTCTGGTTTTTGAGACAAAGCAGCTGGATCTGCCTAATGATAACAAAGAGGCAGTATTTGAACGAATGATCTCAGAGCGGAACAACATCGCAGCAACTTACACAGCAGAAGGAAAATCAGAAGCGAAGGTTATCCGCAATACCACCGATAAAGAAATAGCAATTAAAATATCCGAGGCGGAAAAACAGGCAGAAATTCTCACAGCAGAAGGAGAAGCGGAATACATGAAAATTCTCTCCGCAGCCTATGCAGACGAAGGCAAGACTGATTTCTACTCCTATGTCAGAAGCCTGGATGCTCTCAAAGCTTCCATGACGGGGGATGACAAAACCGTGATTCTCTCGGAAAATTCACCCATCGCCAAAATTTTTCAGGGTTACGAATAAAAAGCAGGCCATTCACATTTACGCTGTGAATGGCCCTTACTTTCTGTTCTACTAATCTGTTATCTGATTGATTTTCTCTATTAATTCTTCCAGGGCTTCTTCACTGACATTTCCCTGTCCAAAAGTAATTACACCACGAATCGGCATATACATCATCATCGCATCATTCATAGCCGCCGTGCTCTCTCCAAGGGCATCCTCTCCGGCATCCCCTAATACAGCCATATCTTTTAGCAGGCTGCCTGCAATCTCCATGGCTTTTTCATCTTTCATCAAATCACCAAAGGTGGTATTGCGGTCATAACATCTTGTCTTTTTACCTGTGCTCTCAACGTGAACTTCTGCTGCAGCCACAATATCCCTGGATGACTTGCCAATCTGAATCTCATAATCTGCACTTTCCACTGTCCAGTCTTCTGCTTCCATGTCGTAGTAGGCAAATGCCCGTTTTTCCAGTTGGAAACTCACTGTCTTTGTCTCACCCGGATTTAATTCGATTTTATCAAATCCCCTCAATTCCCGGACGGGACGGATGATGCTGCCATTCAGCGGTGCTACATATAGCTGAACTACCTCTTTACCTTTGCGGGTTCCCGTATTGGTAACATCAACTGATACATTAAGGGATTCGCTATCTGACATCTGCTCCTTATCCAGCTTCAGATTACCATAAACAAAACTGGTATAACTAAGTCCATGTCCAAACGGGAAGAGAACATCCATTTTCTTCTTATCATAATAGCGGTATCCTACAAATACGCCCTCTCTGTACTCTACCTTATCGCCTTCACCCAGATAGTACAGATAAGAAGGATTATCCTCTAATCTTAACGGGAATGTTTCCGCAAGCCTTCCGCAGGGATTTGCTCTCCCGAACAGAATATCTACGGTTGCAGCTCCTACTGCCTGACCGCCCAGATAAGCTTCCAGTACTCCTTTCACATCCTTTATCCATGGCATTTCCACCGGAGAACCGTTGTGGAGTACTACAACTGTATTCGGGTTCACTGCCGCTACCTGACGGATCAGCTCATTCTGACAGTCCGGAAGCCTCATATGCTCACGGTCAAAACCTTCCGATTCAAAGGAATCCGGTAGTCCGGCAAATACAACCGCAGCCTCTGCCTTCTTTGCAGCCTCTACTGCTTCCTGTATCAAAGCATCATCCACTACATCTTTTTCGGTTATAAATCCGGGAGCAAATGTAATATGCTCCATTCCTGCTGAAGCATCCAGTGCAGATTCTACCTTAAATGAATTAATGTGAGAACTTCCACCTCCCTGATATCTTGGCTTTTTGGCAAATGCACCAATAAATACCGTATCGGCTTTTTCATCCAATGGGAGTATCTGGTCATTCTTCAATAGAACCATACATTCCGCTGCAATTTCTCTTGAGAGTCTATGGTCCGCTTCTCTGTCAAACACGGCATTTTCGTCACGGTTCTCAACAAATTTATAGACAATATTTAAGACCCGCTCAACCGCTTCATCCAGACATTCTTCAGAAAGTCTGCCGGATTCCACTGCTGCAACGATTTTTTTATCATTAATCCCGAAAGAAGACGGCATTTCCAGCTCCAGTCCTGCCTTTAAACTTTCAACCCTGTCATTTACAGCGCCCCAGTCACTGACTACAAAACCGTCAAATCCCCATTCATTTCGAAGAATATCTGTTAAGTATTTTTTATTTTCACATGCATAAGTCCCGTTTATCCGGTTATAGGAACACATCACGGTCCATGGCCTGGACTGTTTTACGGCTCCTTCAAATGCAGCCAGATAGATTTCTCTTGCAGTCCGCTCATCCATCTCAGAGCTGGATGACATCCTTCTGTGTTCCTGGTTATTAGCCAGAAAATGCTTGATGCTGGTTCCCACATTTTTACTCTGCACACCTTTGATATGGCTTGCCGCAATCTCAGATGCCAGATAGGGATCCTCTGAATAATATTCAAAATTCCTGCCGCACAATGGGGATCGTTTAATATTTACTGCGGGGCCCAGAATAACTGCTACATTTTCAGCCTGACACTCTTCACCCAGAGCTTCTCCCAGTCTGGTTGTCATCCGACGGTCAAATGAAGCAGCCAAAGCACAACCAGCCGGAAAGCATACCGCCTTAATACTCTCATTAAGCCCCAGATGATCTGCTTCCTGATCCTGTTTACGAAGTCCGTGAGGGCCGTCACTTACCATAACTGCCGGAATACCAAGGCGCTCTATTGCCTTCGTATGCCAAAAATCCTGACCGGAACATAAACCGGCTTTTTCTTCTACTGTCATCTGTTTTACTAATTCTTTCACGTTCATAATCAATCCTCCAGATTAATCAAAACCCCGCCAGCAACGAGGCAAGTTTGCACCGCCGCCATGGACGGGTTTTCTATATGAACGTATTATATTATATTCAGCAGAGCAAAAAAAGAGATATTTTGGCTTCTGTATAGGTCAATCTTGACTTTTTTATTGGAAATCAAATGTACTTGGATCTGTATATTCTTTGCCAAGTGCCTCTGCAACACCCCGGAAAGTGACTTTGCCCTTATAGGTGTTAAGCCCAGCCATGAAATCAGGATCTTCCTTTAATGCATTTACCCCTTTATCAGCCAGTTTCAATACATAGGGAAGCGTACTGCTGGACAGGGCAATAGTAGATGTCCTGGATACCGCACCCGGCATATTGGCAACGGAATAATGTATTACGCCATGCTTTTCAAAGCAGGGATCATCATGGGTTGTAATTTTAGTTGAGGTCTCCACACAACCGCCCTGATCAATTGCAACATCCACAATAACACTGCCCTTTTTCATTTCTTTAACCATATCCTCGGTTACAACTTTCGGTGCCTTTGCTCCCGGAATTAATACTGCCCCGATTACCAGGTCGGCTTCCTTCACTGCTTCCTTTAAGTTGTAAGGATTATTGAACTGGGTATGGATCCTGCCTCCGCTGATATCATCAATATATGCCATTCTCTCTGCATTGATATCAAATACCGTAACATCGGCTCCCATGCCTGTGGCTACTTTCGCTGCATTTAAACCAACTACTCCGCCGCCTACCACGACTACTTTTCCCGGCATAACACCTGGTACTCCTCCAAGAAGGACCCCGCTTCCGCCATTATATTTCTGAAGCATATAAGCCCCAACCTGTACAGACATTCTGCCGGCTACTTCACTCATCGGTGCCAGCAGCGGAAGTCCCCCGTTTTTGCCACGGATCGTTTCATATGCTATTGCCGTCGTCTTAGAATCCAGTAATGCATCTGCCAAAGGGGCATCATTTGCAATATGCAGGTAAGTGAATACCAGCTGGTCTTCTCTTAAATATTGATATTCTGACTCCACATATTCCTTTACCTTTACGATCATATCTGCTTTTGCAAATACTTCTGCGGCATTCTCCGCTATGTCAGCACCGGCATCTAAATATTCCGCATCCGTAAATCCGCTGCCCTCTCCTGCATTCGTCTCTACGATGACCTGATGTCCTCCATACACCAGCGTATATACTCCTGCTGGTGTAACAGATACCCGGTTTTCATTATTTTTAATTTCTTTTGGCACTCCTACTATCATAATTTTACCCATTGTATTCACAGGTTTTCCTGCAATACTGCCACTTCCATACAAAAGCTGAAAGAATACAGCGTGGCTTCCTTTCTCTTATCAATATTTTCTTTCAGCTTTTCAATAAACTATAAAAAACAGTATATCACAAAATATTCCATAATCCACATTATTTTTTTCCACAGATTCATATTATTTCCATTCTTAATTATAGTTTTTTCCACTTGTAACTGATATTTAAATGTAGTATAGTTTATCAAAATACACAACCGGAGGTACTTATGGAGGAATTATATCACGTAACGGGTACGCTGAATGAAGGTTTCGTAGGGCAGATCTCATACACGATATGCCTGGAACACACTTACGACGAACTGGACATTGAATTTACCTTTGACAGACAGCACTATACAGCAGTCACAGATCAATTAAAACAGGAAATGAAAAACCTTGTAGAAAAAGAATATGGCATAACTTCTTCCTCTGATGAAGAAATTACAAGAGTTATTCAAAATGATATGAAAACAGAAATACATACACTTGCTTCATTAAATGATACCTTCATCGGGTGCGTGCACCGCCAGCTCACCACACGCCACATGCACTTCACCCCACTGTCAGCCACAGAAGGCTGCATTGTCCAGCCATGCTTTGAGGGTGTCTTAAAGGTTACTCTGCTGGTATTTAATGTGATACAAAACGATACCCACTATCAATTATCCGTATCTGCAGGAGGGAGGCACTCAGGATGTACAAACGATTAGAACTGCACAACCATACCACGGAATCAGACAGCAGCATTACCTGTCAGGAACTCATCGAACTGATGGTAAAAGATAAGGCCGATGCCTTTGCAATTACCGACCACAATACCATTTCAGGACATGGCAAGATCCGCAGCCTGCTGAAAGATATGGGACATCCCATCGACTGCATTTACGGCATGGAGTATACAACCTATTATGGGCATATTCTCTGCCTCAATCTGCACGAATACGTTCCCTGGGAAAATATAAATATCCATAAACCGGAATTGCTGTTTCGGGCTGCCAGAGAAAAAGGAGCTTTAGCAGGCGTTGCCCATCCATTCTCCTATGGCCACCCCTTTGCCAGAGGATGCCGCTTTGATATGGAAATAACAGACTTTTCTGCAATTGATTTTATTGAGATCTTCAATAATCCGGAGCCGCTTCATGAAGTAAATGAACGGGGGCTGGTCTGGTGGGAATCCCTGGTTTTAAAAGGGCACCGCTTAGCCATGACCTGCGGCATGGATCTCCATGGAAAATGGGATATGGACGGACAATTTGCCACCTTCATATCGGGAGAGAAAGATGGGAATACCGCCAGGGAACTTGAAGACGCCATACGCACTCAGAAGACCTGTATTTCTAAAGGTCCGATACTAACCGCCGATGTGGATCAGGATCGCAATTCCATCGCGTTTTCTATCCTGCCTTCCCACAAGCCGGGTTATCTGCATGCCCCTATGACTTCCTGCTGTCTCACACTGAAAACTGAAGCAGAAACCATTCATAAAAAAATTCAGCCGGAAGAAACCCTGTATGTTCCCCTGTCTGAATTAAAGGGGGCTAAAATTATAATTCCAAAGTTGTACCAACTGGACACCAGCTTGGAAAATCTGGTATGCGTGGGCTCTGTTATTTATCTCTAAGAGTGGTCTAAGAGTTGTGTAACAGCGTGTATATAACCCATTCCTGCCATCTGTGCGTCACACTTTGTGGAATATTCATCTCAGGGGATTGACCAGGGATTCACACTTATGCTATTCTTAACACATCCTTATTTTGATTAAGAAAGGCATCCTGATACCATGGATAATTATTATTATGAACAGACCCGTCTGGTCTCCGACCTTCATGTTAATTTTGAACATATCCTGATTTCCAAAATGTATATTCCCGGTCATTGGCATGAATGTATAGAAATTCTGTATATGATTGGCGGGCAGCTGGAAACTACCATTAAAAATCAGACCATTGTTCTGGAAAAGGAAGATTTGATCCTGGTAAATCCAAGAGATCTGCACAGCACCCGATGTCTGAATGACTGTGACTATATTCTTCTTCAGATTCCATACCCCATGCTCAAGAATTATATTCCGGAAATAGATACCATTCGTTTTGAACTCCAACAGTTTCAAGAAAACGAATTGGTCCGTTCAAAAATTTGTGAGATTAAAGAAATTATCCTGGAAATGTCAGTACTGGTAAAAGAGAAACCTGTGGGTTCTCATTTAAAATTCACGAGCCTGCTCTTTGAAATGCTCTATCTGCTCTACCATAATTTCCAGGTGCCGGTTGACCCTGATACTAAGGAGAAAAATACCCGGAACCTGGAACGTCTGGAGCCCATTCTGGATTATGTGAAAAAGCATTATAATGAAAAAATACTATTAAATGAGATTTCATCCTATGCCGGATTTACACCGGAATATTTTTGCCGTTTCTTCAAAAGGCATATGGGAATCACTTTTGTAGAATATCTAAACCAATACCGTTTCAACTGTATCTATCAGGACCTTTGCTCAACGGACACCTCACTGCTGACGATACTGGAGCAGCATGGCTTTACCAATTATAAACTGTTCCGCAAGATGTTTTATGATATCTTCGGATGTACCCCCGGGCAAATCCGAAAGGAACTAATCACCAGAAAAGATGCCGGAAATCAGTACACCGCCTCTTTCTGGATCAATTCTATAAATGCATCCAGGGACATCTGACTGGTACTCTGGCTGTCACGGTCACGAATTGACAGCGTGCCTGCCTCTTCCTCCTTTTGTCCCAGGATAATCATATAAGGCACTTTTCCCAGCTGGGCTTCTCTGATTTTATATCCTACCTTTTCATCTCTCTGATCAATTTCACATCGTATGGATGCTGCTTTTAACTGTTCTGCGATTTTGCCGGCATATAGGTTGGACTTTTCCGATACCGGAAGTATTTTTGCCTGAACAGGTGCCAGCCATACCGGGAATTTTCCTGCATAATGTTCAATCAGAATCCCAATAAAGCGCTCAATGGATCCGTATACTACCCGGTGGATCATAATTGGGCGGTGCTTCTCTCTGTCAGCACCTATATATTCTGCTCCAAAACGAAGAGGCAGCTGGAAATCAAGCTGTATCGTTCCGCACTGCCATGTTCTCCCAATGGAATCCTTTAAATGAAAATCAATCTTCGGTCCGTAAAATGCCCCGTCTCCTTCATTTACAACATAGGACATGCCAAGTTCATTTAGTGCATTTCTAAGCCCGTTTGTAGCCATATCCCAGTCTTCCTGGCTTCCGATGCTGTTTTCCGGCTTTGTTGATAACTCCACGTGATATGAAAACCCAAATTTACGGTACACTTCATCTATAAGCCGCACAACGCCTTTTATTTCTTCTGTGATCTGCTCTTTTGCCATAAAAATATGGGCATCATCCTGTGTGAAACTGCGCACCCGCATCAATCCATGGAGGGCACCTGATTTTTCATGGCGGTGTACTATACCTAATTCTCCGATCCGTATGGGCAGCTCCCGGTAAGAATGCGGCTCCGACTGGTAAACCAGCATACCGCCCGGACAGTTCATGGGTTTGATGGCAAAATCTTCTCCGTCAATGGAAGACGTATACATATTTTCTTTGTAGTGATCCCAATGCCCGGATGTCTCCCACAGTTTTCTGCTTAACATGATCGGGGTGGATATTTCTACATACCCCTCTCTCTGATGGATCGTCCTCCAATAATCAATCAACTGATTTTTAAGCACCATTCCCCTTGGCAGAAAAAACGGGAAACCCGGTCCTTCATCCATCATGGCGAATAACCCCAGTTCTTTTCCCAGCCTTCTGTGATCCCTTTTTTTCGCCTCCTCCATCTGCAGGAGGTACTCCTTTAACTGAGATGGTTTTTCAAAAGAAATACCGTAGATTCTGGTAAGCATTTTATTCTTCTCATTTCCTCTCCAATAAGCACCCGCCAGTGAAGTTAACTTAACCGCCCCTACATATTTTGTATTCTTTAAATGCGGTCCTTTACAAAGGTCACAAAACTCGCCCTGCCTGTAAAAGCGAAACTTTTCTTCCAGAGGCATGTCATTGATCAGCTCCAGTTTATAAGGCTCTCCCATTTCTTTCATAAAGGAAATCGCTTCTTCTCTGGACAGTTCAAAAGACTCAATCTTATACCCTTCTTCTATAATTTTCTTCATTTCCCCTTCTATCTGCTCCAGGTCTTCTCCCGTAAATGGTACCTTACAGTCGAAATCATAATAAAACCCATTTTCAATTGCAGGTCCAATTGCAAATTTTGTCTCCGGATACAGCCGTTTCACTGCCTGCGCTAAAATATGCGCCGTTGAATGATAGAATACATGCTTCTCAAATTTTTCTTTCATCTGCTCTATGCTCCTTAACCTTTTGATTGCAGGAAATAAACTCTTGCGCAATTTCTTTCACAATTTTTAGCAGGAATTAAACTCCTGCACAATTCTTTCACAATTTGGCCAGATTGCAGTAACATAAGAAAAGCACCCTCAAACGCACAGCAGTTGCCTGCCATCGCGTTTAAGGGTGCATACTAATCAGAATGCACGGTTCCACCTTAATTTTTCTCTTTCAGATTCTAACAAATCCAAGCCTTTAACGCAGGCATACGGCAATGCTTATTCTCTCGACTTCGCACCGCTGCTCGGGAATGGTCTTCGCTGACATTTCACATAAGAAACTTCCACCAATATGTTTCTCTCTCTGACTGCTTCCTGACAGTTACTGTTTCCTTCATAGCTTTTCTTATATTGAAGCCATTATAGCACTTTCTGCGAGACTGTCAAGGGTTGATTTATATTTTCTAATTAAAATTACTTCAATTTTTACAGTCGCTAAATTGGTTGAAAATGATTATTAATAAATTATTTA